>Ga0209297_1000085_pt1 | contig 64849 bp, 92 predicted proteins | sample S_130805_MF_Meta_FD_187322 | JGI IMG/M metagenome (GOLD analysis project Ga0209297, IMG submission 187322) | Freshwater microbial communities from Lake Simoncouche, Canada to study carbon cycling - S_130805_MF_MetaG (SPAdes) (version 2) | ecosystem: Environmental > Aquatic > Freshwater > Lake ...
TAGGCTTACACACATCACAACTGGAATACCGCCTAGCCCTTGTTCTGTACTTCTTTGAGTTTCATCATGTAGTGTCTACACTTACCCAAGTCATCACTGCCTTCTTTGCGGCCAGCACGCAGTGCGTACTTGATGACGTTGCCTTTGAGATAGCCTACGAACTCCGCGTGTGTCAGCACTGACTCCATAAGTTCCCACGGCTGTACCGCCATCTCTTTGTAGTGGTTGCCGCTGATCTGTAAGTCATCAGCCCGTGTGCCGTTGAAATGTTTATCCATGTTCTTCCTCCTCTGTGTCTTCTAGTGTGTGAACGATCTTGTTGTGATCGTGGCGTTTGTGAATGTCTTCAATGACTGCGGGGTCTACGCGCTCGAACGGGTTCCAGTCGCTGTACTCCCGTACCCCATCGTAGACTGGACGGTCTTTTGTTTGTTTTCTTTTAGCACGGCCCTCAGCCATTTTGTCCCCCCGAGTTTGATCCATTCCTGATACTCCCCTTCTGTTAATCGTACGCCCACTGCTCTGCCGGACTTGGTCAGTTCACTTTTTGGTCTTGGCATTGGTGTTGTTCTCCCGCTGTTCGTGTTAAGAAAATTGTGTGGCAGCTTGTGCACCTGTACAGCGTTCCTTCTGCGATGACAGTCCTGCGCTCGCCATGTTGGCCGCGCAACTTCCCCCAAAATGTTCTGATTGCTTCAAGCATTGTTTTTCTCCTTCAACTTCATCTCCGCCCACCGTGCGCCATCTTCAAATGACTCGTAGTAATCTCCCGTCTCGGGTGACGCATAATCTTCTCTTGTCAATCCCACCCATCTGTGCTTTGGCGGCAAAGACGATAAGGCGAGTACATCATGGGCTTGCCTAAGCAAGGCGCATACGATATCGTTGGTTTTAATCCACTTACTTTCTTCTTCAGTCATCATCGTCCCCCCGAATGCTGTCGTTTATCAGTTGTTGTTTGACCAACTCCAACACGCCAATCACTGTTGCCATGTACAGAGACTCGTCATACTTGTGTACGGCTGCAAGCAGGTCATCAACCAAACCGTCAGCCAGTTTTCCTTGATTCAAAATCATTCTTTACCCCTCCAGATGTTGATCGCTCGCTTGATTGCGTACCACAAGCTCTGGCGCATAAGCTGTTTCTTTAACTGCTCGTTCTCAAGTAACAGTTCGATGTTGTGCATGGACATCATGTTCCACGCTTTTTGAATTGCTTTTTCATCCATCATGTTCTACTCCAATCTGTATACCCAAGAATCTTCATCATCGCTGTCTCATGAATTGCGTCCCACCAAAAGCGAGCGCCGCCTTCTGTTACAACGAATCGCCATAACGTGCCATAGTCATCGGTCGTGTACCAAACATCGCGTGTCGTGAGTCTGCCGTTAATATTGTGTACCTCAAGCACTGTTCTTCTCCTTGAGTTTGGACATTAAATTTTGAACAAACTCATGTAGTGATGGGCTTTGTTCATCTAATTCGTCAAGCTCTTGTTGAGTTAAGTCAACCCATTCTTTTGTCAGTGGGCTTTGTTCTTTGCAGTGTGGGCAAATGTAGTACTGCTTGGGCGGCACAGGGTCGCCACTGTAGTCGGTAGGCATAGGCATGTTGGGTTGCAGTGGTATGGGTGTCATGTGTTCTTCTCCTTGAGCTTAGATTCAATGGCTTTGCAAATAGCAACAATGCGTTCTTCAACTCCTTCTGAGCCTGTACCGTATTCATAAATAAAATCAAGCAACTCATGCCCTTCTTTGCGTGTTACGTCCATAGCCTCCTCCCCCGTCAGCCCTACCCATGTGCGCTGTGATGGGGCGGTGTAGAGGGGTACGCGGTCTTCACCCGCAGTCTTGTAAATCGTGCCGCACCCAACTGAACCAAAATGCTTACGAACCTCGTCAATCTTCACCCAGCCTTCAACCGCATTCCAGTATTCAAAGGGTTCAAGCGACTCCTCCTGCACTGGTTGCGGCGTGGTGTAAAGCGGTTTGTAAGTCCAGCCATCAAGCAAATGCCCTTCTGGGTTTTCGTAGTGGATGTCATCCTCCTCCCCATACTCGTTGATTGTCATCCACGCCACAGGCTCTTGCTCTGTGCGCTGTGGTGGGTGGGTGTAGAGGGGTTCAACCCAACCTTTGTGATTTGGATTTCTTTTATTCCAGTCATCCGCATAGCTTTCGTTGTTTTCGTAAGTCTGGTAGTCATATCCACCTTCACCATCAAACGTGCGCCACGCCACAGGCTCTTGCTCTGTGCGCTGTGCAAGATGCACAGCCCTTGGTGTACAAGGCTTTAAACAAGTATCGTATTGCTGACAGCAAATATCTAGCGGCTCATCGGGGCAGTCTTCGCACTTCGTTTTGCAGCCGTTCATCTTCATGCACCAAGGCTCTTGCTCTTTTGCCAAGGCTTTTTTGATGGCGGTTATGGCTTTGTCAAAAGCGGGGCGCTCATATTTCAAGCGATAGCTATTTACGCAATCTTCCAGCAATGGAAGCGCCAGCTTCAATGCTTCAGTAGTGTTATCCATTTCTGTCTGCCTCCCATGTGCCGTCTTCAATTTGTTTAAGCTCGTTGCGCTGTGCGCTGGTTAATTGCTTTTGCCACAACTCACGTTCTTGCTTTGTCTGCGCCAACAGCTTGCCAATAATTCCGTAGCAAGCGGCATGAAGATTGTTTGCTTCTTCGTAATTGCGTGTGCCAACCTGACACCGTTTCATTATTTGCTCTGCTTCTTTCATGATTCAATTCCAAAATGTTCTTTCAACTGACCACCATCTGCATAAGAAACAACTTCGCCGCTATGTTCGTCTATGTCAAATGCGGCATCAACCAAGGTTGCACATTCCACAATAATCAACTCGGCAAATTTTGACTCAAATGCTTCAGACCAAGTGGGTTCACCTCTAAAGTTTTCATCAGCATATTTTTCAGCTTGTTCCGAAAGTTGTTTAATCCGTTTGTTCATGCTTCACCTCTGGCTCTGATAAGTTTTGCGGCATCAACAACCTTGTCCCAACCCCAATACTCTTGTGCCTCTTGACACACTTTTGCACAGGCTTCACGTTCTTTGGCGGCTACAAGGTTGGCAAATGCCAGTATGCAAAATTCAAACTTGGCTTTGTCCATACCAAGCCCGAACAACTTCAAGCCAGTAGCTTCTGCTGCTGCAATAATTTCTTCATCAGTCATGTTCATTTTGCTTTCTCCCGTAGTGTTTTGATGTGGTCGTCCCACTTAAGTCCGTTCCTGTGTTTCCATTTCTCCAACTTGTCAGCTATGAACCGTTCGTTGCCTTTGAACAAGCGTGTGTTCATTGCCATGTTTGCCACGACTTCCATGTCAACAGCGTGTTCACGGTTTTCCACCGCCTTGTTGTGCATACCATTGATGGCAAAGTTAATGATGGCTCTTGCTGTCTCTGGGTCTTTTGCACGGTGTTCTACTTCAAGTAAAAACTTGTGTTCATCAATGTTCATTTGTTACCTTCCGTTGTTATTTCTTCGGTGCGATTGCGTATGCAGTTTTTGCCACAAGATTCTGTGTAGTGACGCACAGTGTTTACCTGTTCGCCGCAACGTGTAAAGTAGTGCGTCCCATCATCCACAAACTTGTAAACCCTGCAACCATCCGATTCGGACAAGAGTCGCGGCACACGCATCTCGATCCTCTGTTCATCGCTTGGGCCAAATGTTGACTGCAATACCCAAATAAAACCAAGCATAGAACCAAGCGCAACTAATGCTGCAAGAATTACAAAGCCCGTGATTTTGAAGCTGTCTATGATGTCATCTCTCATTTCTTCATCTCCCTGATGTAGATAGCCAGTGAACTGGTGGTATCGTTACCAAAGCCCTTGAGCTTCTCAACGTGCAGCGCCACTTCTTCAATGGTGTCGTTTCTTGTAAGGTGAAAAAGGTAATTAAACTCCTTACCCAAATCCTCCCTGACATTTACACCATAAAGATATAGCTCATTTGTCATTTCTTTAATACCAGATTCAGCGCCAATTCTGTCTAGCCTTGTTGTTATGGCTTCAAATTGTGGTTTCTCAGGCAATGTCTCTGGTGTTGGTCTGTTGAATTCAGTCATGCTTTCTCCCTTGTGATCTTCGGCTTCCTGCGTAGGACGTACAGCCAATACTTAAATGACTTATGTCCTGCTCTCCATGCGCCAATGTTTAAACGGACTGCGTACAAAAAGATGCCCCACCTGTACCCCCATGCAAGGTCTTTCTGCATGGCATCCCAGTCGGCAAAGCAACCATCGCTGTATGTGATGCGGTATTTAGTCATCTCCGCCTCCGTTCTGCATCCAGAATATCGCCCATCCAATCAGGGCGCAGATAGTAATCAGCGCGACTGCACCGAAACCCATCAGTACCACAGTTATTAGTACATCCCACATATCAACCTCCAAAGATTTTCTTGAGGGCATCGTACAGGGTGCGTGCCTGCACAATACTCATGGTGTCGAGCACTGTGTCTACGTCCCACGGAGTTGTTGTACTTTGAGGTGTCAGCGCGGCAATGCCTTGCCCCTTTACCACCGCCTTGGGCTTGTTCACAATTTTGTTGACACGCTTACCCTCTGCCCGAAAATGCTTGGTTGCTTTCAGTGGTGTGTACTCAGGCACGATAGTGTTGTATCTACCATTGGCATCTTTCGATACTTGCCCTTGCTTTAAGAACTGCGTGATGAGGGAACCCACTGACCCTGCGTTGAACCCTCGCGCTGTCAGTGCGGCACGTATCTCACCGCTGCTACGAAAAGGGTTGTTCTTGACGTAGTTGAACGTCTCGCGTGACACGTTGTTGGTTGGGGTGAATATATTTTTTGGCACTTGCTTCTCCTGTTGAATTCGTTTATCGTCTTGTTCCCACGTTGAAAGCGCCGTGGTCAGCGCCGTCTTTATGTCAGGCATGAGTGTTCCCTCTTCTTAGAAACTGAATTTACTTAAGATTGCATCGACGTTCTTCTTGACATCTTGACGCACAGCCTCGTTCCTACGTAACTCAGTCGGTGTTACACCAACCAGTACTTGTTCGAGGTCACGCCGCGCTGTCTCCAACGCGGGGTCGTTCACAATGTTGAGTGCCTTAGTCAAGTCACACAACTCAAGCGCACCTTCTACCAACGTATCGTGGAAACGTCGAGGCTTAGCTTCACCCTGCACATAGTCAGTAGTCAGCCTGTCGGACATGCGCTTCAGGTGAGCACTCAGTCGTTCACGCACATCTGACATGGCGTTGTCGATACGTTCTTGGGTCAGCTTGTCCAGCTTAGCTTTCAGCTCAGCCTGTGCGGCATTGCCTACGTCTACGCGGAAGTCACCCGCTGTGGGTACGGGCATGTAGTTAACGCGGAACGAAAACTTAGTCATGATCTCATTCGCGGTGGGGTAGGCATCTCTCTTGAACATGTCACCTAAAGCCATAGCCTGAGCAGTAATCAGCGTGGGATAGATTGTCACGAACGACTTGACCAACGCAGTGAACTCATGCTCGAAGTCATCGAGCTTCTCAGTGAATGCCATGAACGATATGTTCGGCAACAAGCGCAAGCCGGAGTCAGACCAAGGCGATGTCTTGTCGTAAACATACTGACGCGCACGACCAACAGCTTGTTGGATAACTTCCAACTCTGTGCGACCTGCAAGCAGGTGCACGTTGACACGCGCCGCATCTCTAGCGGCGGCATGCTTGGTTGCTACAACCTCATCGGTTGTTGTCTTGTCCAGCTTACGTGCTGTCCATACGGACGCGTTGAATTCAACAAGCATCGCGCATGTGTCGATGTTGTAACGAGGGGTGGTGTTTGTATTCATGGTTTGCTTTCCTTTGGTTGGTTGATTACTTAGTGCCGAAAAAGATTTTGTGCTCAGCCAACATCTTGCCGAAGTTAGTGTTGGTAACGAACACACCTACGCGCTGAGATGTAGACACTGTGTTGCAGAAGATTGACTGCATCTCTGCACGCATACGCCACACATACTCAGTGACTGCTGCTGCTTCGTCTCTGGTCTGTGCACGCGACACAAACTGAAAGACTTGAATCAACTGCGCGGTGGGATTGTCAGACAGCGGTGCCTTAGCAGGGTCAGCGATCACACGCGCATAGTCACAGATGTCACGACCGAAGCGAACGAACGATGCCATCGCCTCAGCAGTAACGATACCGACAGTGCCTATCAATGCTTGCTCAAGAGTGTCGTCGTCAAGTACGTGCATGCCCTCATCCAAGATGTCACCAGCGGCGGCGAGTGAACGAGGAGTTGCATACGCGAGTTGCACAGACTTGGGATTGAAGATGTGTCCGTTGTCTTTGGATAACGTCTTGCCCTCAAACTTGCCGCCCTTCTCGTAGTCAAGGAACGAGTCCATCACCATCGGGTTGTTGTCAACGAATGCGATGACCATAGGATTGATACCCGCATCGGTAGCCCAACGCACCCACTCGACCGCATTCGGCTTACGCATCTTGACGAACACAAGACGGTTACGCAAGTGCGCTTGGATGGAATCGCCAAGACCCTCGACCGATAGATTGGTAGCGGCAAAGACAACACTACCCTCAACGAAGTGGTAGTTACCAACGCGTTGCTCGTACACGATAGGCGCGAGTACGTTCTTGATGAACTGCGGTGCCTTGGCGATCTCATCTAAGAACGCCATGATTGGCTTGCCGCCATTGACACCGCGTTGATTAGTCTTGCTGACACCGAAGCGTTCATTGGGAAGCTCACGCGACACGCCGTTGTCGCGGTCAAGGTCAGGCATCCACACCGAACCATCGGACAACTGAGTGCAGTCGATAGGGTCAACGGCAATGTGGTCAGCGAACTTGGGCATGCGCTTGAGTTGATGGAACAGCGCGGTCTTACCGATACCGTTCTCACCCTCAACGATTACTGTGCGCTTGTGACCGATAGCGGCGATGAGGTTGATGACCTGAGAAGAAGAGAGATATTGATTCATGGTTACTTTCCTTTGAGTTGATTACAGAGAGATGTTTAACAGCTTGCCGTGAGTGGGAACGAACGAGTCGTTGTCCACCACACCCCACAGTGACGGCATCGGGGTGCTAGGCGTATCGCAACCGAGGTACCCATCGGTCAGCCATACGATTCCTTTTGCTTCTATCTTGTGCTCACGAATGTAGTCAACGACAACTTGTGGAGTTGTGCCGCCACCGCCTTGAGGTTTCAAGAGAGATGCAATTAACTCGTACTCAGTTGGCTTGAACAACTGGTCACCACATACAGCGTTGTCCCACCACAGGATACGAACAGCTTCGGGCTTGACCAGTTGACAGATGCGAGCAACCTCGCCAAAGAGTAAACGATAGTAGGGATACATCGAACCAGATGTATCGCATGCGAGTATCAACTCGCCGACTGACTCAGTGAAGTGCGATGGCATGATGAAGCCAGACGCAAGCAGTCGTTTGTTGGGAGGGCAGAAGCGTGAGTTGTCATCGCCTTGGGACATGGAAGTTATCCAGTCCTGCATAGCAGGTCGCCAGTCAGTGATGCGTTCCTTGGCATGACCAAAGATGTCACGACCACCTGCACCTTGACCCGCTAGCTTGCGAGCAAGCATCTCGCCTTGACGATTGGCATCGTCAATCTGTTTGCTTAGCTTCTCTTTATCGTCCTCAGCAAACTCGCCATCCTCATGCGCGTCGATGGGTTCATCGTGTCCGTTGTCACCATCGCCATCACCGTCACCTTCTTCGGGTTCCTTACGTCCCTGTTTGATGAGGTCATTGAGTACCTGAGGGAAAGACCAACCGAAGTATTTGCGGTCAATCAGTAGCGTCTTTGTGGGGCGTTCAACAAACTCGAAGTTAGGGTCAAGCTCTTCGATGAGTGCATTGACCACGTAGTCCTGCGCTATGTTGCACAGCTTAGGCATACGCTTGACCTCTGCGCGATACAACACACAATGCTTGAGTGCAACGTGGAAGTTTTCATGCAGTGCTAGATACCGCAGTTGCTTGCGGTTGAGGGGTGTGATGAAAGACACGCCATACTTCTTGTCACGCCCATTGGTGGATGCAGTAGGCACCTTGTCTGATACCTCAGACTTGCCCATGCAGATCACTGCGCTGAGCAGTGCAAACTTTGGATGCCGCATGCAGTCTATGTTGACCGCTTGTATGCGTTGGTTGAGGGTCATCTTCTCGAAACTCATTTACTTCTCCTGTTATGTTTAACACTATATCACAATCTGTCAAAGCTTGGACAGCCTTGACAGTACTAGGACTTACCCGAACACGATGTTGGTACGCGGGTAGTCACTCTCCACAACGAATTGTGGAATCTCTACTTTCTCGGAACGTTGGTCACCTCCTGTCAGTCTGTTGATACGCCCAATGATGGCGGTGCGAAACTCGGGCGGGGTTATCTGCTTCTCCAGCTTGTCGATGGAGTCAACAGTGCGGTTCTGCCATGACCCCATGTTGAAGTCGCGTTGGTTGTATGCACGCTTGGATGCGAGCACGTCGTATGCGTTCTGACACAGCTCGAAGAAGTGATTGATAGCTAGCTGGTCAGTGCTACCTTTTGCCATATCACATACCGAGTCCTGATACCTACGCTCACTGCCCCCACTGAATGGAGAACCAGTGTTGCGGGTCACCTCTGCGTTGTTGTGGAACTCAGGCATCCGCATCTGCGCCAACATGATGTAAGGCTCGAACAACTTGACCACCTCAGCACGCGCCGCTCTGTCGTCTTTGCTTGAGACTTTGCGGTAGTGCTTGGTGTGCACTGAGTTGGTGGTATCCAACACGCCATCCACGTAGTGGTAGTCGGCACTGAAGTTAGCGCCGTCGTGATGTAGCGATGACCTGTGGTAGATGGGTGCTATCACTACCTTATTCTCATCCGCAAGTATCTCTCTCTTGCCGCTACTAACACCCAGCACGTGGTACATGAAGTCTCTACTCGTTATGGATTGGTCGCCCATATACAAGCGTCGTTCGTGTAGCTTGCCGTCGATTACCTGCGGTGTGAAGTACCTTGCCATCACTGTGCTGTACAGAACCAAGTCATAGTACTCAGCGTGTTTGACTAAACGATAGTGGTGGTAGGTTTTATAGATGGGGCGTTCGTTCTCTGCCCAAGTCTTACTACGCACCGCACCGCGTACATTGAATTGTTTCTCTGCCTCTTCGTATGTGCGTACATAAGGCATGTGTCTTGTTGTGTTTCCAAACATGTTGTTTACTCCTGTGTTGTTGCTGCTTGTTTAAGTGCGGGGAAATCTGTGTGTACTTGGTGTGATGAGTAGATGTATTCGTGAAGCTCAGTGGTATCGTCCCCACCCTCGTTAATTGTTTCAACTCCATCCTCACCGACCTGCATGATGCGATACCCTGCGTTCTTGTACAGCTCGACTGCCCACTCCATGATTACGTTGTGTGCTTCCACATAATCAAAGCTCTCGTACCACTTGATGTCTTCCGCGTAGTAGGTGATGATCGGTGCCTCATACCTTGTCTCGCAGTCGTTGATTGCTTCTGTCAGTGCGTCATCTCGACGATGCCTGACTAGCTCAGTGAACACATCGCGTTCATCTGTTGTGTGAAAGCGTATGACATACGCTACGTTTGATCTATACCCCATCTGTTAGCTCTCCCTTGTTGTTGAATCTCCAGCCATTGATGTAAATGAGTTCTTTAAAGTTTTCTTCACTTGTATAGCCCTCATACGCCTCTCTCAAAGCGTCATAGATTTCATCGGCGTATTCTTTTGCCCGACTGATCGCAAACTCTTCAAGCTCACAGACCAAGCGCTCGGTGTCGATTGCTTGGTTTAACTCACACACTGGCGCACCTTGCAAGATGCCGTGCTGTATAACGTCGCCGTTGTCCTCACCCAAAGACGCATAGCATCTGATGCCCTCATAGCTCATCGTCCCTGAGTGGTTGTAGTGGAAAGACTTGCGTTGCACGCCCATGCGTGTATCCACCCAATCGTTTCGCAGTAGTTCCAATAGTACTGTGTACCTTGAGAACTCAGGATGTTCGTGTGTGACGAAGTGCTCAATGAACGTCATCAAATACACACGCCCTGTCCACGAAGCACCATCGCCTTGAGAATAGAACCCGCTGAATTGAATGTCATCAAGGTCAAACCCTTTAGCGAGTCCATCATCTTTGAAGCGTGCGTACACACACTCGTACCAATCATCAGGCGGCTCGCCATACAGTTGTATGGCGTTGTCCTTTGCTCGTTGGTCGAGGTCTTCAAATTCCATTCATTTTCTCCAGTAGTTTCTTCAATACCTCCACCATTTTCTTTTCAAGTATTTCCTCCACAGTTTCAATAATCATCTCCTCCACGCGGTCTGCGTCAGGGTAGTCGTTGTCGCTGAGGTATGTCTCTATCTTGTCGTCAACGTCATACGCATCAAACTTGTCATCGAAGTCGTAGTCAGTGATTGCGTCATGCACTTGGTCGCTGATGTCGGTGTCACGCACCTCTCTGCGTACTTGTTCGGTAATCCTATCGTCCATTAACTCCAACACCGAGTCATTGTTCAGATGTTCCTCTGTGTCGTTGTGCTCGCTTATAGATTCTTCTGCGATGTCCTTGATGGTCTCCCTGAACGCCTCGTCGATATATCGCACGGCACTATGCGCTTCAAGCACGGCGCTGACCTTTGCGTCAACTTGTTGGTCAATGTGCTCATTAATTGCGTGAAGCAGGGTGTGGATAAGCGTGGTCTTTGGCTGAGGGGTTACCTCGGGGGTTGGTTGTGCTACTTGTTCCACTGCGTTGATTTCGGTTTGGTTTACTTGGTTCATGATTACTTTCCTTTACTGGTTTGTTGGTGAAGCGCACCAACGACGCAACTCGCAGACACCATGTCTGCCAGTTTTTCTACGATGAGTGTTCCCGACGTGCCTTGGCTTACAAGTAGCACATCACACCTGTATGCACGCGCCACACGAACAGGTCGAGGGCGAGAACGATGAACGCTGTCAGATACGCACCCACAAAGGCGATGCGTATTGGTGTGAATGTTGGTGTTGGTTTGAAGCGTGTCATGCTGTGTACACCGTTGTTAACTTCTCACGCACTTGGTTGAGTACATCGAAGCGGCGTTGTATCTCGCCTATCTTCACATTGCGCCACGCCTCATCCTGTTCTTCGTAGCGTGAGTCCACATACTCGCGCACATTTCCTCCCGCCCTTTTGTAGATGTGTCCCTGTATGGCGATGAACAATGCCTCTGCTTGTTCCACTGTTAAGGTTATTTGTTTGTGTGTCATGTTGTTAACTCCTTGGGTATCTCGACTTCATCGCCGAGTTTGCTTGCTACATAGCACCGCATGGCGGCTTCAAGTAGCGTCTTTCCGTAGTACCTCTTCGCCTCTGTGTCGTTGGCTATGTCGTAACAGCCTTGAGCAATCCAGTCGCCGCCGTTCGTCCTCATCAGCATCGGCACTTCCCTCTCAACAATCTCCCCACCTTGCCACCAGCTACCGCTTGGGTTGTATGTCCAGTCCACAAAGTAAGCGAGTGTCGGGTTCTCCACACGCACCACCCACCTATCGTCTGACCCATCCGCAAGATACGCTTCCTTGTCCCAGTCCTCGGGTCTACCCAAGCGTGGGCGGTACACCTTGTCACCTTCGGCTTGCGCCACCGCCCAGTTAAGGGCGTGTCCTGTCAGTTGATTTGTTTTCATTCTGCTTCTCCCTCTGTTATGTCCATGTATTTACGCAACTCTTCAAAGTTGTAGACGAAGCGTCCATGCTCATCACGAAAGCGCCACTCATCACAGACAGCGCACCCTGCCTCATAGGTACGGCATCGCTTGCCTATGGCACCACGCAAGAACTTGAAGCCTTCCTCTGATATGTAGTGGGTCTTAGCCCTTTGGCGTATCTGTCTGACTTTCATTTAAACCCCCTCATTGAATAAGTCCTCGAATGTGTACCCCTCCCCCTTTTCAAAGTCCTCCTCTTGCAACGGCGGCAACTGCATTGCCTTCTCCATCATGTGCCACACATCACGCATGGACTCAGGCGTTTCTGACCCTGTGCATGGGTTGCCATAGCCTGTGGGTTTGCCGTCGTTGTATGTCACCTCTTTCAGACAGTACCAATCCTCCCCGTTGTTCTCTGACTTGGCGTTGACGATGCGGTAGTTCCATGTGAAATCAAAGTCACTCATTTACTTCTCCCAAAGTTGTTTATACAAACTCGCAGACACCATGTCTGCCAGTTACTTACGCCGAGCCAACAGCTCGGGCACTTTCATGCTCGCCTTGTCCTCCTTTCTTATGCTCATCCACCTGTCACGCAAGGACTCGACTCCGAAGTCGGACACCAAGTCCCACCAGTTTCTCTTCTCGTTTTTATATTTATGTGGGTCTGCCTCGTAGTCGAGCAGGATGCGGCTCTTCTCCCTTGTCAGTACTGACAAGTACTTCTCCAGCAGTTTTAAATACTCGTCATTGTTTACTTCTTCAGCGTAGCGTATCTGCGCCCGCACCTTGTGTATCTCGTATGTCATTGGCGACAACACCGCTTTTAATTCTTTGCGCCACTGGTCAACCCACGCCTCATATCTCGCCTTGCTCATCACAAGCCTCGCCATGCGTTGGCGTTCTGCCAGTATCTCCAGCATGCGTGCCTCTTTGATGTCGCCACTCACCACCATGTTGTGTAGTTGCTTGGGCGTTTGCTTGCGCGGCGGCTTGCGTTTGGGTTGGCAGTCCTTGCAATTCTTTGAACTGATGGTCATCAGCACGGCACCTTTCATACCTCGTGCTTGCATTTGTGCACGAGATAGTCGGCGTTTGAATTGTGCAAGGGGCTTTTCTGTCCCGCATTTAGCACATTTTTTGTAGTCCTTTTGCATGAGAAAGACCTTTCTTTTTAGTGGGAGATACCCACTTGTTGCCTTGTGATACCCACCATTTTGCATGAGGGGACAAACACGCGGGTATCAGGATTGTCCCGTGGTTATTGGTAATTTTACTACTCCATACCTCGATACCTACCTGATTTCCAGAATACTAAAACCTTTTTTCTTTTTTTCAAACAAAACCACACCCACTTACCCGTATATATATATATCTATCTTTTAATCTCTTATATATATATAGGTATTGTGGGCTGGACAACGCTTGAAGCCCCGCAGGTATTGACGATGCCGATACCCGCGTGTGTGTCACGATGCGCAAAATGGTGGGTATGATACCCACTACTGTATTTAAACACAGTAGAAGGATTAGTTACTGTACTGGCAGACAGTGTGTCTGCCAGTTTGCCTGTTGTCAGAGGAGGTTTAGCTGTTTGCATTGGGTCTTTATGGTGTGCCAGTCCTCTTTCCAGCGTGCCTGTCGCAGTATCTCTGCACGCCGTGGGTCTTTGAGTCTGAGTTCTTCGTCGGCTTTGAGTTGCGCCTTGAGGGCACTGAGTTTGGCTTTGATGGATGGTTTCATGGTGTTCTTCCTTAAACGAACAGATACCAGATTGGTGTGAAGCTACGCTTGCAGACGATAGCCATGCGGTACTCATGCGCCATGATTTGGCGGATCTCTTTCAGTTGTGCTTTGGTCATGATGTTTCCTTAGTATTTGCGGAAGGTTGGGTTGTCGAGCAGGAAGGCTTTGAGTTCTTCGCCAATGGCTTTAGCCCAACGGCGTTTGTTCGTGCGGAAGCAGTAGTCTTGAAGCGTTAAGAGTCGCAGGTAGTGTTGTGTCATGATGACTTTCCAGTTGAGTTGAGTTGAATGCGACCGATCAAATTATTTGAACGATCAGGGGCTGAATGGACAAGAAAAGAAACAGCGGCGGGACAGGACATCCACGCCGCTTTGAAAAAACTCGCAGACAACTTGTCTGCCAGTTTCAGATTGAAGCCAAGAAGCGACGCTTCTCAGCCGCAGTCATTCCCTCGTACGCTGTCACAAGGCGAGCAACCTTGTCCTTCTTCTTGCTTGTCTTTGGTTTCTTTGCGTCTGCCTCGACATCCACAAAGATGTTGTCGAGAATCCTGTCGGTGCGTTTCTGCTCAGCAGTGCCTCGCCCGAATGTCCAACCCCGCTGACCCTCGTAAGGCTTGCGTGTGGCACTAGGTAACTCAGAGACATAGAACACGACATAAGGCACTGCATCCTTGCGTGTACCTATCCCGTTCTTGAGCAGTGTGTCTAGCAGACTGGCAGACGTGATGTCTGCGAGTTTCAGAGTAGGCACGATAGCCTGATAGATGTTGCTGTTGATGTGTGTTGCAAGTTTCATTGTTAACTCTCCAAAAGAAAAACCCCGCAACTGGCGGGGCGACAGAACGACTGAGTTCCCCCAATCGATAAATCTATTATAGCACAAACAGGTTGTGGTATCCCCTTGACATGGTATATGTGTATACCTTAGACCCCACCATACCCCCATCCCCCTTTGTGGACAGCGACGACCCGTCTGGCCGTGAACACTATTCCCCTCCGATTCCCAGCACTTCTGTAATACTTAATACCACTCCAATCCCACAACACCCCCCGTCAAGTCAAAACGCCCCTACCCCCATAAATTTTTATAAAATTTAGAAATAACCGCCCATAAAAAAACCCCCGGCATTGCTGACGGGGGCTAAAAGACTTTGCAGTCTAGGAGAAGCAGTGGTTGCCCACAACTTGAAATAAGTGTACACTGCAACCCAACGCGCAACAACCCTGTGTAAAAACACAGCTTATAAAAATGTTGGAGCATTTGGTGCAGTTTTCCCCAGACGACACCGGTCTGGAAGATTTCGTAACAATAGCTGCTGTAGATACGGCGGAACTTCTGTCGGCGCAAATTGCCACCGCGCAGTGGCTAGAAGAATTGGGCGCAACGCCTGACGAGAAGATACATACAGAAACCCAGACCCATCTGGCACGCGACGCTTTTAAGATGATCGTGTCTGACCAAGACACCGACGAACAGAAAACAAAACTCCTGCAACTCAAAACCCCCGCCGCTGTGCGCCACATCACGGGCATGCTCACAGCGTACGACTGGGAATTTGTACAGATGGCCAAGGAACTCCGTGGGTACACGGTGGCCAAGTTGTTTGAGGAAACGCAATCCCCCAACGCCAACATTCGCCTGAAAGCTTTAGGCTTACTGGGTAAAGTTACAGAAGTCGGGCTATTTACCGACAAGATTGAAATCAAAAAGACCGATCTGACAGACGAAGAGATCGACCGCAAGCTCAAAGAAAAGCTGGCCAAGTTCATGGGCGTGACCGACGCTGAACCAATAGAAGACATAGAGATAAACGAAAGCCGCAATGAACCTGAACGAACTGACGCTCAGCCCGACTGAAGCGCAGGCGATTCAACGCGCCCTCCCAACGCTTTCTCTTAAAGAGAAAGTGGAATTAATGGACATGTTGGAGGAACGTGAGAAACGGTACGCGCTGGTGGCCGGGCGCACAGACATGATTAAGTTTGCCATGCACGTCTACCCCGGATTTAAAGTCGGGCCGCACCACAGGAAGCTGGCCAAGATATTTCAGGACGTGATTGCCGGTAAAAAGAAGCGCGTCATCATCAATATTGCGCCACGGATGGGTAAGTCCGAGTTCTCCAGCTATCTGTTCCCCGCGTTCTTCCTAGGTAATTTCCCTAATAAGAAGATCATCATGGGAACGCACACCGCATCGCTGTCCGAGGACTTCGGACGCAGAGTCAGAAACTTACTGGACGATGAGCAATACCATGAACTTTTTCCTCAAACGCTTGTGGCTGACGATCAGAAGGCTGCTGGAAAGTGGTCTACTGCTGCTGGTGGTCAGTATTATGCTGCCGGTGTTGGTGGTGCTCTGGCTGGTCGGGGAGCTGATCTTTTCGTTATCGACGACCCGCATTCTGAGCAAGATGTTAAAGCCAATAGCCGACTCGCCTTCGACACGGCGTGGTCGTGGTTCCAGACAGGCCCACTCCAACGACTGATGCCGGGCGGGGCGATCATTGTCATCATGACGCGCTGGGGGCCGTTGGACTTGACCGGTCGCCTAATACAGTACCAAGCCAATAACCCAGACTCACCCCAGTGGGAGATCGTGGAGCTACCGGCCATTCTGAACGAAGGTAAGGAGAACGAGAAGTCACTCTGGCCAGAGCAGTGGCCACTGGAGTCCCTCCTGAGCGCCAAGTCCTCAATGGAGCCACGGTACTGGAACGCGCAGTACATGCAGCAGCCAACCAGCGACACGGCGGCGATCATCTCCAGAAAACATTGGCGCATATGGGAACCCAAAGAACCCCCCAGTTGTGAATACATAATCCAGAGCTGGGACACGGCACACGAGACAAAGAGCACATCTGACTACAGTGCGTGCACAACGTGGGGCGTGTTCTACAACGAAGAAGAGAACAACAAGGCGCAGGTGATCCTGCTGGACGCGTTTAAGGACAGGATGGCGTTTCCTGAACTCAAGGTCTCTGCCTTCAAGCACTGGACGGAGTGGGAGCCGGATGCGTTCATTGTGGAGAAGAAAGCCGCTGGTGGCCCCCTAATCCAAGAGCTTCGGGCGATGGGCATCCCGGTGCAGGAATTTACACCCAGCCGTGGAAACGATAAGATGGTGCGTGTCAATGCCGTGGCCGACATGTTTGCATCCGGCTTGGTGTGGGCACCTGACACACGCTGGGCACGCGAAGTGATTGAAGAAGTTGCGGCCTTCCCTGTGGGGGAGAACGATGACTACGTGGACACAACCACCCAAGCACTGCTGCGCGTCAGACAAGGCGGCTTCATCAGAATCGACACCGATGAGCCGGACGAACCCCGATTTTTCAAGCGCCGCGTGGCGGCGTACTACTGAGGATAAATGATGGCCACCAATATAGATAAAGCTCTGTACCAGCAACCCCAAAGCATGGACGACCTTGCCCAAGACGAGGAGCCGATTGAAATTGAGATCATTGACCCGGAAGAGGTAAACATCCACGCAGGGGACTTGGAGCTGAGCATCAAGCCCGGTGAAGAGGAAGACACCTTTGATGAGAACTTGGCCGACACTCTATCCGAAGATGACATCATGGAGATGGCTTCTGAGTTGGCTGGAGACATTGAGCAAGACAAGAGTTCCCGCAAGGACTGGGAACGCGCATATACAGAAGGCATCAAACTGCTGGGCTTGCAGTACGAAGAACGCACGGAGCCGTGGAACGGCGCATCTGGTGTGTTCCACCCCATGATTACAGAGGCGGTTGTCCGGTTCCAGTCAGAGACCATCACCGAGACATTCCCCGCCCAAGGGCCGGTACGTACAAAAATTCTGGGCAAAGAGACCCCCGAGAAGAAAGAAGCGTCCATCCGCGTTGAAGAAGACATGAACTACGAGCTGACAGAAGTCATGCGCGAGTTCCGTCCCGAGCATGAGCGCATGCTGTGGAGCTTGCCAGCCACCGGCTCGGCGTTCAAGAAGGTGTACTACGACCCCAACATTGGCCGTCAGATTTCAATATTTGTACCGGCTGAAGACATTCTGCTGCCCTACGGCACATCCGATCTGGACACCTGCTACCGCCTGACGCACGTCATGCGCAAGACAAAGAACGAGATTGTCAAACTGCAACAGGCAGGTTTTTACCGCGACATTGAGTTGCCTGACCCCAGCAAGGAACAAGACAACATCAAGAAGGCCAAGGACAAAGAAACAGGCTTCTCTGATATAAATGACGACCGCTACACACTATATGAGTCACATGTTGACTTGGTGCTCAAGGGTGATGAAGACAAGGATGACGACGGCGAACCGACCGGCATCACGCGTCCATACGTAGTTACCCTAATCAAAGGCTCGAACGATGTTTTGGCCATCCGTAGAAACTGGGAACAGGAAGACCCACTTGAAATTAAACGACAACACTTTGTTCACTATCAATACATCCCGGGTTTTGGAGCGTACGGCTTCGGCCTTTTCCATCTCATTGGAGGGTATGCCAAATCTGCCACGAGTCTCATGCGCCAACTTGTTGACGCAGGTACTCTCTCAAACTTGCCCGGGGGACTCAAATCCCGTGGCATGCGCATCAAAGGTGACGACACCCCCATCGCTCCCGGAGAATGGCGTGACGTAGATATTGGTTCCGGTGCGCTGCGCGACAGTATCCTGCCCTTGCCATACAAGGAGCCAAGCCAAGTTCTGATGGGTCTGCTTGGCCAGATCGTGGAAGAAGGCCGCAGGTTTGCGGCCACTGCCGACATGAAAGTGTCGGACATGTCCGCCCAAGCACCTGTGGGCACCACACTAGCTCTGCTGGAGCGCCAGCTTAAAGTCATGAGCGCCGTGCAAGCGCGGCTGCACTACACATTCAAACAAGAGCTGCGTCTGCTGGCCGCGATCATCCGCGACTACACCGACCCAGACTATGACTACGATCCGATTGATGCCCCACGCAAGGCCAAGGCTGCTGACTACGACCACGTAGACATCATCCCCGTGAGCGATCCGAACGCAGCCACCATGAGTCAACGGGTGGTTCAGTACCAAGCAGTCATACAAATGGCTCAAATGGCACCGGATATTTACGACTTGCCCCAGCTTCACAGGCAGATGCTGGCGGTGCTGGGTATCAAGGATGCTGACAAGCTCGTGCCCCTGCCGGACGACCAGAAGCCAAAAGACCCTGTGTCTGAGAACATGGCTGCGCTGCGCTTGGAGCCACTGAAGGCATTCTTCTACCAAGACCATGAGTCCCACATCAAGGTGCACATGATGGCGATGCAAGACCCCATCGTCATGGAACTGATTGGCCAGAACCCCAAAGCTCCGCAGATTCAAGGTGCAATGATGGCGCACGTTGCCGAGCACGTTGGGTACGCATACCGTCAGAAGATTGAACAGCAGATGGGTATGCCCCTGCCACCGGAAGACGATAAGCTGCCGCCTGAGATGGAGATTCAACTCTCCGGCATGATGGCCCAAGCTGCACAGCAAGTGCTCCAGCAAAGCCAAGCGCAGCAAGCTCAGAAGCAAGCTCAGCAACAACAGCAAGACCCGATGATCCAGATGCAGCAGCAAGAGTTGCAGATCAAGCAACAAGAACTCCAAATCAAGCAGCAGGACTTGCAACTCAAGGCGCAAGAGATGCAGGGTCGGTTGGAGCTGGACAACAAGCGGCTTCAGATTGATGCCATGAACAAAGCCGGTCAACTGCAACAGCAGAAGTCAGCGGCAAACATCTCTGCAATGGGCAAGGCGGGGGACATAAAAACCAAGCGTGAACAAATGCAGATGACCGAGCGCCAGCAGTCCGTGCAGCGCATTCATGATCTGACCAACAAACAAAAGGAGCCGCCTAAACAATGATTTCCGAATTCGCACGCGTATTGCGCGAAAAAATACGTACCGACATGAACAACTACGCAGATGACTGCGCTGGTGGTGGGTGTCGCACTTTTGAAGAGTATCAAAAACTTTGCGGTGTTATTCAGGGTCTAGCTATCGCAGAGCGCCATCTCCTTGACCTTGCTGAGAAAGTAGAAAAATCCGATGAGTGAACTCGTTCTAGAACCGGGGCAATTTGCCCTGCCTGAAATCCAACCCGTCGAAGCGCCAGCGCAAGACGCAACAGACGATGAAAAAGCCACCATGCTGCCAGAGCCGACAGGCTGGAAGTTGCTGTGTGCCGTACCCGACATCTCCGAAAGGATTGACGGTACTGAGCTTGATCTCGTGAAAGCCACCTCCTCCATGCGCCAAGAAGAACATGCAACAACTGTTCTGTTTGTGCTCAAGGTTGGCCCAGACGCGTACAAAGACCAGACCAAGTTCCCCGCAGGAGCATGGTGCAAAAAAGGTGACTTTGTGCTCGTGCGTACATATTCCGGTACGCGCTTTAAGATTTTCGGAAAAGAGTTCCGGCTCATCAATGATGACCAAGTGGACGCTGTTGTGCAAGACCCTCGTGGGCTTACCCGCGCTTAAAAGGAGTAGATATGGCCGAATACAAGTTCCCCGACGAACTTGATGACGACAAGAATCAGAAGGTTGAAATTCAAACCGAAGATGATGTTGAAATTGAAATCGTTGACGACACACCTGAACAGGATCGTGGTCGTCGCCCCCTTGACAAAGAGGTAGCAGACCCAACCGATGATGAGATTGAGTCATACACCCAAGGTGCCCAAAAACGCATCAAAGAGTTGACCCACGCCCGTCACGACGAACGTCGAGCCAAAGAGACCCTTTTACGGGAAAAGCAAGAGCTTGAGCGTCTTGCACAGCACTACGTCAGTGAAAACAACAAACTAAAGCAGTACGTAAGCAACGGCACAGAACAGTACGGCGCAATGGCCAAGTCTGCTGCCGAGGCTGAATTGGACAAAGCACGCCGGGATTACAAGGCCGCACAGGAGTCTTTTGACTCTGATGCCATCCTTGCCGCCCAAGAAGCGTTGTTTGAAGCCAAAACAAAAGTGCAAAATGCGCAGAATTTTCGTCCACCCCCTTTACAGAACGAAAATTATGAGGTACAACAGCGACAACAAGCACCCGAACCGGTGCGTGCTGACGAAAAAACCTTGCGCTGGCAAGCAAAAAACCAGTGGTTTGGCACAGACGGGTTTGAAGAAGTTACCAGCTTTGCACTAGGGCTGCACCAGAAACTAGTCAACAACGGGGTCGATCCCCGCAGCGATGATTACTTCGAGCAGATAGATGCTCGCGTGAAGTCGAAGTTCCCTGAAGTTTTCGGTGGAAGCGACGAAAGGCCTAGGTCGAGTGAGACTCCGAGGCGTCCATCATCCGTGGTGGCCCCTGCATCACGTTCAACCGGGACAAGGAAGATACAGTTAACGCCAACACAAGCGGCGTTAATTAAAAAGTACAACCTCGACCCGAAAAAATATGTTGCAGAAGTTTTAAAATTGGAGAATCAAAATGGCTGAAAACCGTAACCCTCGTGACAATGTGTCACGCGAAAAGCAAGCTCGTGCTGTATACGTACCGCCGACTGCACTGCCCGATCCGACACCTGAACCCGGATATATCTACCGTTGGGTAGCTACACATGTCTTGGGTCAGCACGAACCGACCAACGTGTCACGCAAGTTCCGCGATGGCTGGGAGCCGGTGAAAGCAGTAGATCATCCTGAGTTAATGATTGTTGGTAGTGAAAAAACGGGTAACGTTGAAATTGGTGGCCTAATGCTTTGCAAGATGCCTTCTGATAAAGCGGATGCACGTAATGAGTACTACGACAAACAAGCTCAGAACCAGATGGAATCAGTGGACAACCACTTCATGCGAAACAACAATCCGATAATGCCGCTGTTTGCCGAGAAAAAATCGTCAGTCAGTCGCGGAGCCGGATTTGGTTCAGGTTCTAAATAAACAAGGAGTCCTTAAATGGCATCAGTAGCATCCCCTTACGGCCTAAAACCCGTAAATGAGTTGGGCGGCACACCATATGCAGGTGCGACCCGTTCTTATCTCATCGACCCCGCAGGCACTGCCTCGAGCATTTACAACGGTTCGCCCGTGTATGTGAACTCGTCTGGCTATCTGGCTGTGGCAACCGCAACCGGCGCTGACGCGACCACCAATGGCTTTCCTACTGGCACCGCTAATACCGGTATCGTGGGTGTGTTCGTTGGCTGTTCGTACATCAACACGCAAGGTCAAGTGATCTATGCACAGTACTACCCCACAGGTGTTACTGGCGTAATTAACGCTTACGTTGTGGATGATCCCGGTGTTGTGTTCCAAGTCCAGTCCGCTGGTACTGTTGCACAAACTGCATTGGGCGCAAACATATTCTTCTCAACCAGCGCTGTGGCAACAGGCAGCACATCAACAGGTAACTCTACGGCTTCTGTCGTGGTTGGTTCCTCTGCTGTGACTACCACCGCAGCTTTCCGTGTTGTTGGGTTCGTTAATATGCAAGGCTTCTCGACTGTAGGCGATGCTTACACCGACATACTTGTCAAAATTAACCCCGGCTATCACTCATTTACCAACGCAGTTGGCCTGTAAGGAGTAACTCAAAATGGCAATTTCACGCGCACAACTACTGAAAGAGTTGCTCCCCGGACTGAACGCATTGTTTGGTATGGAGTACGCACGCTACGGCGAAGAGCACAAAGAAATCTACGAAACAGAGAAATCTGAGCGTAGCTTTGAAGAAGAGACCAAGCTTGCTGGTTTCGGTGCCGCTCCCGTAAAGAATGAAGGTTCTGCAATTTCTTATGACAATGCGCAGGAAGCTTTCACCGCACGTTACAACCACGAAACCATTGCTCTGGGTTTCTCGATCACTGAAGAAGCGGTCGAAGATAACTTGTACGACAGCCTGTCTGCTCGTTACACCAAAGCTCTGGCCCGTGCCATGTCCTACACCAAGCAAGTCAAAGCCGCTTCCGTTATCAACAACGGTTTCAACGGTTCATACTTGGGCGGTGACGGCGTTACCTTGTTTGGTAACAACAGCTCCAGCACTCGTGTTGGCCACCCGCTGGTGAACGGCTCTGTTAACTACAACAGCCCCACCACTGGTGTTGACCTGAACGAAACCTCTTTGGAAAATGCCGTGATTCAAATCGCAGCATGGACTGATGAGCGTGGTCTGTTGATCGCCGCCAAGCCTCGCAAGATGGTTATTCCACCTTCACTGATGTTCGTTGCCAAGCGTTTGCTTGACACTGAACTGCGTGTCTCTACTGCTGACAACGACATCAACGCGTTGAAGCAGATGGGTGCAATCCCTGAAGGCTACACCGTCAATCACTTCTTGACCGATGTCAACGGCTGGTATTTGATTACTGACGTTCCCAACGGCATGAAGCACTTTGAGCGTATGCCTCTGGCTAACTCAATGGACGGCGACTTTGATACCGGCAACGTCCGTTACAAAGCTCGTGAGCGTTATAGCTTCGGCTGGTCTGATCCCCTCGGTATGTGGGGTTCTGCTGGCGCGTAAGCAAAAGCTGAAAAGGGGGCTAGCGCCCCCTTTTCTTTTGAGGTATATTCAAACCATTCCGGGGTTTCCGGTGTATCTGACAGTCCCGGCTGACGACATGCAGACAGATACGCTAACTTGCATGTAAGGAAAAATCATGGCACGCACTACGTTTCAAGGCCCAGTTCGTTCATTGGCGGGTATGTACAACCAAGGCCCAGCCGCTGTTGTTGCAATCACTGCTTCAACCACATTAAACCCCACCGATCACGCTGGCCGCATTATTTCTGTTGGTGGCACATTGGCCGCAGATGTCGTTTTGACTTTGCCCGCCATTGACGTTTCAACTAACCCCACAACCTCTGGCCCCGGCCAAGACCCAAGTACATCAAACAACCAAGGCGTTGTGTACACAATCTGGGTTCCCACAACCATTGCTACCAGCTCATTGAAGATTGGCACAAACGGCACTGACAAGTACGTTGGCACAATCCTTTTGAATGACACTGACAGTGACGGCGCTACTATGCTGGGTTACTCAGCCGCAGCCGCAAACGACTTCATCAATTTGAATGGCACAACCACTGGTGGTGTTGCTGGTTCATGGGTGCAGATTTTTGCAATCGCCGCCAACAAGTACATGGTCAATGGTTTGGTGATGGCTACTGGTTCTGTTGCCACACCGTTTGCCAACTCTTAATCAACCCAACGGGGCTTCGGCCCCTGTTAAATCAGGAGTTTGATTATGACAATGCAGACAGACGTAAAAGCCGCGCACGTAGAAGCTACAGGCACAGTGGTATCTGAGCGCAACCGCCTAAAGGCATATCATTGCATTTCTGGCGGAACAGCGGGAGATGTTATTTTCCGAGACGGGGGTGCTTCTGGCACGATTCGTTTGCAATTTAATATTGGCACTGGCACGCAACCAATCACGCTATCTGTTCCGGGCGAGGGCATTTTGTTTACAACAGACATTCATGTAACGCTACCCGCAACCGCAAAAATTACGACGTTCTATGGCTAAGTCAGCAGCATGGACACGCAAGGAAGGGAAATCCGAGAAGGGCGGCTTGAACGCCAAAGGTCGGGCTTCCTACAACAAGGCGAACCCCGGCAAGCCGGGTCTGAAAGCTCCTCAACCAGAGGGCGGCAAACGCCGCGACTCTTTCTGCGCCCGGATGGAAGGCATGAAGAAGAAGCTGACAAGCGCCAAGACCGCAAAAGACCCAGATTCGAGGATTAACAAAAGCCTTCGGGCTTGGAAATGTTGAGGTAAATCATGGCAAAGAACATCAAAGCACCGGATGAACCGGATGACGCATCAGCAGGCCGAAAGTTTGGCAAAAACGAACCCGGTATGCCTGAGATGCTTGGTAGCGGTATCCGGGTTACCCCGTTGCCTATTGCTACGCCCGATGCTGCAAAAAACCTGAAAATGGATAAAGGTCTTGCTCCAGCAAATGTGGGTAAAGACGTGAAGATGCAGAAACTGGCAAAAGGCGGCATGACAGCTTCCAAACGTGCAGACGGCTGTTGCGTCAAAGGCAAAACAAAGGGTCGGATGGTATGACAGAACACACAGACAACGTAAAAAACGTATTGGATTTCGTGGCTATTTTCAGCACGTTTGGCGCGTTCTTGGAAATGTTTAACCCACTGTTTGCCTTGATTGGCGCAGTAGTGGGGGCCATGCGCATTTACGAAATGGCCACAGGTAAAGATTTTTACAAACTGCTCAGTAAAAAGAAGGCAGACGATGCCGAGCACGAGTAAGAAGCAACACAATTTCATGGCGGCGGTGGCTAACAACCCGTCGTTTGCCAAGAAAGTCGGAGTCCCGCAGTCTGTGGGCAAGGATTTTTCAACTGCCGACAAAGGCAAAACTTTTAAAAGAGGTGGTGATATGGCTAAAGCAAACCCGTTCATGGAAATGATTGCCAAGAAAAAAGCGATGGCAGCAGGTAAGAAACCAGAAATGCCAATGAAGAAGATGGCCTCTGGCGGCATCACTTCTGCCAAGATGGGTTCAGTAAAAACTGCTGCCCCCAGCCGTGATGGTGTTGCTGTCAAAGGCAAGACCAAAGGCAAAATGATTACCATGAAATCCGGCGGAAAGATGTGCTGAGATGAGAGCCAGCCGTGGAATGGGGGACATCAACCCCTCCAAAATGCCCAACGGTGTGAAGAAATCACGCCGCGATGACACCGACTTCACTCAGTACAAAAAGGGTGGAGCCGTGTGGGACAAACCACGGCCAAAGGATTTGGGTGCCCCCAAGAAACTGTCTTCCGACAAAAAAGCCAAAGCTAAGGCTGCGGCAAAAGCTGCTGGTAGACCCTACCCCAATCTGATTGACAACATGCGGATGTCTAAATAATGGCGAACACCTCTGGATCAACAGGCTTCAATTTAGACCTCACCGAACTGGTAGAGGAAGCTTTTGAGCGTGCTGGTTCAGAGTTGCGCACCGGTTATGACTTGAAAACTGCACGGCGATCACTGAACTTACTGTTTGCTGACTGGGCAAACCGTGGCATCAACATGTGGACGTTTGAGCAGGGCACGATTACCTTTGAGCAGGGGTTAAATACCTACGCCATCCCCACCGATACGGTGGATTTGCTGGATCATGTGATCCGAACCAACGCAAACGTGGCCGCAACCCAGTCAGATTTGACAATCACACGCATCAGCGTGTCAACCTACGCAACCATCCCCAACAAACTGACCCAAGCCAGACCGATTCAGGTCTGGTATCAGCGTCTGGATGGCCAGAATGCTCCTTCTGGCGTGACTTTGGCGACCACCATCACGTCCACAGACACCACAATCACCCTCTCCAGCACAGTTGGTCTGGCCACATCGGGCTACATCACGCTGGACAGCGAGACGATCTACTACACATACGTGGACGGCAACGACTTGGGTGACTGTTTCCGTGCCCAGAACAACACGACCGCCGCAGCCCACACCGCTGGCGCGGCTGTCTACGTACCCAACCTCCCCCGAATCACTGTCTGGCCCACTCCTGATGGCTCCCAAACCTATCAATTCGTGTACTGGCGCATGCGCCGGGTGCAGGATGCTGGCAGTGGTGTCAACGTCATGGACGTTCCCTTCCGTTTTGTGCCCTGTATGGTGGCTGGATTGGCCTACTACATCGCTTTGAAGGTTCCGGGTGGCATGGATAGGTTGGTGGTGCTGAAAGCCCAGTATGACGAGGCTTGGATGTCGGCGGCGGATGAAGATCAAGAACGCGCCGCGTTGCGTCTCGTGCCCAGACAGATGTTCATTGGGGGCGGCTGATGGGAAATCGGTTTGCCAGTGGCAAAAACTCAATTGCCGAGTGCGACCGTTGCGGTTTCCGGTTCAAGCTCACGGCGCTCAAGAAGCTCGTTGTCAAAACCAAGACATACGACTTGAAAGTGTGCCCTGAGTGCTGGGAACCAGATCAGCCGCAGTTGTTGCTGGGTATGTACCCAGTGGATGACCCGCAAGGGGTGCGTGATCCGCGTCCTGACCTGAGCTACCAAGTATCTGGGCGCACAGGTTTGCAAGTGGTTGAGACGGATAGCACTGCCGAAGATGCACAGGGCATACTCAGTGGGGGTAGCCGGATATTTCAGTGGGGCTGGAACCCGGTTGGTGGAGCAGCGTTCTTTGACGCAGCTTTAACACCAAATAACTTGGTTTTAGTGGTGGAACTTGGTACAGTTACGATTGCAACGACATAAGGAGTCGATCATGGCAGAAGACAAGAAAGATTTGGCACAGGACAAGAAGATGATTAAGTCCGCCGTTGGTAAGCATGAAAAGAATATGCACCCCGGCAAGCCGATGACAAAGCTCAAGGCTGGCGGTAAAACCAACGGCGACATGCTCAAGTACGGACGCAACATGGCCAAGGTCATGAACCAGCGTTCTGTTGGTCGCGGAGGCTGAAATGGCTGAATACAAACAACCCAAAACTATCCCGACCGTGGATGTGTACAACCAGCCCAACAAAGAGTATTTGCGTGAAGCAAACGTCTCTGTGGCCAACGTGCGCAGCGGAGACTACAAGGGCACCAAGACTGACGGCATTAAAATCCGTGGTACTGGCGCAGCCACCAAAGGCGTGATGGCCAGAGGCCCGATGGCATGAATTACGCCCAGCTTGTAATTGCAATTCAGGATTACACGGAGAATAGTTTTAACTATTCGACTGATCCTACGCCTATGAATACATTTATTCAGCAGGCGGAGCAACGCATTTACAACACGGTGCAGTTCCCATCTCTGAGGGCAAATAAGACAGGTGTAACAACTGCAAGCAACAAGTACTTATCTTGCCCCGGCGATTTCTTGGCGGTATATTCATTGGCGGTAATTGATGCAGCGGGTACGTACGAGTATCTGCTGAACAAAGATGTGAACTTCATACGGCAGGCATATCCCGCACCAACAGATACGGCCATTCCAAAATACTACGCTTTGTTTGGCCCGACCACAACCTCTGGTGCAAGCCCTGTGGTAACCAATGAGTTGAGCTTCATCCTTGGCCCAACACCTGATGCGGCCTATGACGTAGAGCTGCACTATTACTACTACCCCGAGTCAATCGTCACCGCATCCACAACATGGTTGGGTGACAACCTTGACTCTGTACTGTTATACGGTTCTTTGGTTGAGGCTTACACCTATATGAAAGGTGAAGTTGACATCATGACCGGCTACGACATGAAGTACAAAGAAGCCCTTGGTCTGGCCATTCGTCTGGGCAACGGTATGGAGCGCAGTGATGCTTACCGCAGCGGTCAAGTACGTGTGGCCCCGTTACCGCAGAACAATGGGGTTAAATAATGGCGTTCACTGGCAACTTTGCTTGCAACACTTTCAAGACTGGGCTGATGAACGGCACGTTCGACTTTACGACCGACACGTTCTATATGGCGTTGTACACCAATGAAGCCACACTTAATCCGGCTACCACGGCTTATACGGCTACGGGCGAAGTTGTGGCTGACGGGTACACGGCTGGCGGTCTTGCTCTCACGATTACACAGACACCTACGATAGGCAATTCACCTAATACAACAGCGTACATTTCGTTTGCAAATGCTGAATGGACAGGCGCTATTACGGCTCGGGGAGCTTTGATATACACATCTGGCGGCGCTGTTTGCGTTTTAGATTTTGGTTCAAACAAGACCTCGGCAGCAACTTTCACGGTACAGTTTCCAGCTAGTACCAACACTTCAGCGATCATTCGCATTGCGTAAGGAGCAATAAATGTCAGCAATAGAAAAAGCCCAAGCAGCCGATACCATCGGCAGCGCAATCACCAAAGCCTTGGAGGCTGGCGAGTCAGCTACCGCCAAAGGCGTTTACACGATGCAGTGTTTTGACAAAGACGGCAAGCTGAAGTGGGAAGCTGAATGCCCCAACTTGGTTGTCAATGGCGGCTTGCAGGACATGAACAACAAGTACTTCTTGGGCAGTGCATACACTGCCACTTGGTACATCGGTTTGTACGGTGCAGGCGCGACCAACAGCCCTGCCGCTGGAGACACCTCTGCCTCGCACGCTGGTTGGACTGAAGTCGTTCCTTACAGCCAAGCAACCCGTCCGGCTTGCACATTTGCAACACCAACCACAGCCAATCCGTCTGTGGCGACCAACTCAGCTTCTCCCGCTGTTTACAGTATTAACGCAACCTCAACTGTTGGTGGTGCATTCTTGATTAGTAACAGCACGAAGAGCGGATCGACTGGTACGCTGTACTCAGCTTCTGACTTTACATCCCCCGGTGATCGCTCTGTTGTGTCTGGCGACACATTGAACGTAACGTATACCCTTAGTCTGGCAGGTTAATCATGGCAACATTTAAAAAAGGCGATACCGTAAAACTGATTGGTGTTGTGCCTCTTGGCCCGGTGATCGGTATGCGCATGGATGAAGACGGCAATGTGTCCTACTTGATTGAGTGGACGGATGTTGAAAGCCATGTGCAACAGCGTTGGTTCGCTGAAGCCGAACTGGCAGCAGCCTGATATGAGCGGGGCATGACGAGTGTTCGGCATATCCGCATTCTCGCAGTCCCCCTTTTCGTCGCTTGCAAGCTCTACCTACAACGCATCCATAGTAGAGACAGCCACAGCGACGGATAGCGTTTCTTCGCTTTTAACTTTCCTTTCAGCCGTATCAGAGACATCCACCGCCACAGATGTGGTGTCTTCGGCTGCGACATTTCCAACGGCTATTGCTGAGTCTTCAACGGCAACCAACACATTTGCTGCGGCTCAGACATTCGTAACTACGGTCACTGAGACTTCAACAGCTACGGACTCCCTGTCTGCTGCGCAGACATTTGCCACCACAGTCTCTGAGACGGCTACAGCGACCAACACATTCTCAGCAGTACAGACATACCTGTCATTGATTGCAGAAACGGCAACAGCCACTGACTCCGATGCAGTAGCAGCCAGCACATTCAATGCGCCTGTGACAGAGACTGCCACGGCAACGGACTCAATCTCAGCAGCAGCTACATTCCCAACTGCGGTCACAGAGACATCGACAGCAACCAACACGTTTGCCGCTGCACAAACCTTTGCTACGAACGTGGCAGAGACAGCTACAGCCACGGACTCCACCGCTGGCAAACAGACATTCGCGTCCACGATTGCCGAGACGGCGACCGCCACAGATGCAACATCAAGCTCGTTTGCTTTCCTTGCAAATGTCAGCGAGACATCCACGGCTACAGATACCAATGTGGCCTCAAACCTGTGGGTTACCAACATTTCTGAGTCGTCCGCAGCTACAGATGCCATCGACGCAGCCGCTACCTTTGAGGCTTTGATTGAGGAATTTGGCTCTGCCATTGATGAAGTTGTGGTGGCACAGGTGTTCCTGTGCGCCATTCAAGAGACAATCACAGCGTCAGACTCGTTCTTTGCCCGGTTCTTGTGGGAGCTTATCAACGACAGCCAGACCGCAGGCTGGGGCAATATAGATACCGCAGAAAGCACAACATGGGCGACAATCAACGCTGCGCAAACCGCAAGCTGGACAACTGTTGATACCGCAGAAACCGCAGGCTGGGCAGAGATTGACAGCAGCAACCCCAATACTTGGACAAAAATTGGGACAACCTGAGAGTAAGACATGGCCTTAGTTTTAGCTGACCGAGTTAGGGAAACTACTACCACCACTGGTACAGGCACAGTCACGCTTGCCGGAGCCGTTACTGGCTTCCAATCATTTGCGGTCGTTGGCAACGCCAACACCACGTACTACACCATCGCCGGACAGGGTACAGCCGAGTGGGAGGTTGGTATTGGTACGTACACCTCCGCAGGTACAACACTGGCCCGGACAACTGTGTTGTCTTCCAGCAATTCAGGCAGCTTGGTTTCGTTCAGCGCCGGTACAAAAGATGTGTTTGTCACCTACCCGGCAGGCCGGTCAGTGTATGGCGGCGAAGGCTACACAGAGAATGATGCTCAGATTGACGTAAGTTCAACCATCAACACAGGCAGGAATGCCATCAGCGCAGGGCCAATCACGGTAGCTTCAGGCATCACGGTGACCATTCCGTCCGGTTCCGTCTGGACTGTTGTCTGATAAACCAATAGAATGCAAAAAGGAGTTTAAACGTGGCATCCTCATACACAACACTGCTAGGGCTTGTACTGCCCACAACCGGGGAACTCACGAATACGTGGGGGACAACGGTAAACTCGTCCCTGACACAACTGATTGAAGATTCTATTGCTGGCTCTGCGAGCCAGTCAGTCGCAGGCGGAGACTGGACTCTGACGACCACCGCAGGTGGTGTATCCAACCAAGCTCGTTTGGCTATCCTAATTGCTACCGGTGCGCCCGGAACAACAAGATACATCTACGCCCCGCAGTTGAGCAAGATGTACGTTGTGGTCAATAACTGTACGGATCAAAGCTCTGTTTATATCCGTGGCGGCACATCGTCTTCGTACACTACCGGCGTTGAGATTGAGGCTTTGGGTTCAGCCTTGGTTGCATGGGATTCCACAGCTAATGATTTTGTAAAGATTGCAGGTGGCGGTGGAGGTGCAGCCGGTACAGGCGCAAACCAGATATTCTTCCAGAACGACCTGACAGTCACTGGAAGCTATACCATCCCCACGGGGAAGAACGCCGGTACGTTCGGGCCAGTTTCGATAAATTCCGGTGTCACAGTTACAGTTCCAAGTGGTTCTGTATGGACAGTTGTTTAAAGGATAAAACATGAGTTCAGTAGCCATTTCAGGAAACGCAAGCGGGGCAGGTGTCCTGACCATTGCTGCGCCCAACACAGCAAGCAACTTTACGCTGACGCTGCCAGCAGCAACAGATACGTTTGTAGGTAAGGCCACAACCGATACGCTGACAAACAAAACAATAGATGCCTCACAGTTAGTAGCAGCAAGTGTTACTACCACGCAGTTGGCAACTGCGGTACAGCCTGTAGGCGTTGGTCAAACATGGCAAAACTTAAGCGCAAGTAGAGCCGCTGCAACAACGTACACAAATAGTTCAGGCAGGCCAATTACTGTATTTATTATGGGAGGCAGTTCTGCAAGTAATAGCGTAATTATCGGCGGGCTAACTACGCAAACATTTGCGGCATTTGTCCCTGTAACTTTTATAGTTCCAAACGGTGACACATACAGAATTGCAAGCGTAAATAGCGGTGTATTTTGGCTTGAATTGAGATAAGGACAGATCATGAAACTGTTTAAAGACGCTAACAACAACATTTTTGCTTATGAGCTTGATGGCTCGCAGGATGATTTGATTGGCAACAAAACGCTAATCACAGATGCAGAAGCTGATGCCATACGAGCAGAGCAACAAGCGGTTTTATTTGCTGTACTAACCTACGCGCAGAAGCGTGCGGCTGAATATCCGCCAATGACTGACTACCTTGATGGCGTGGTCAAAGGTAACCAAGCGCAGATCGACAAGTACATAGCTGACTGCTTGGCGGTCAAAGCTAAATATCCAAAGGTGTAAACCATGACAGCAAAAATAGATGGAACTTCGGGACTTCTCCAGCAGTACGACTACCAAGTCTCAACGACTGGGTTCTCTTACACATTCGCAGCAGGAACAACTGTTCTGGTGATGAACCCTGCTGGTACGCTGGCAACAGGCACAATCACAATGCCTGCGGCTCCTGCTGACGGCATGACCATCACGTTCAGTTCAACCCAGACAATTACCGCGTTGACTGTGAATGCAAACACTGGTCAGAGCATTGTCAGTGCGGCAACGGTTCTGCCTGCACGACAAGCTGGTGGCTATATATACCGACTGTCAAACACGACTTGGTATCCATACGAGTCAGTACCAACCAACGTGCCAGCAACACCTGCTGGCGGCAGCATCATCACTTCCGGCACTGCTGTTGCATCTACCAGTGGAACAAGTATTGACTTTACTTCTATCCCGTCATGGGTGAAGCGCATTACTGTGATGTTCAGCGGGGTAAGTGCAAGTGGTATATCAAGTTTTTTGATTCAACTAGGTTCGGGTTCAATAACTTCTACTGGTTATGCAAGTGGCGCAGCAAATATTTATAACGGTGGATCTCCTCAAACAGTCACATCGACAAGCGGGTTTATATTAACCAATGCTTCTGCGGCATCTGAACTTTCAAGTGGCACAGTTGTGTTTAATTTGATTACTGGAAACACTTGGGTTTCAACAGGAAATTTGCAAGAAACAACAGGCGCAAGAACCAGAACTTCTGGTGGAAATGTGGCATTGTCTGGCGCACTTGATCGGCTGCGTATTACCACATCGAATGGAACTGATACTTATGATGCCGGAACAATCAACATTATCTACGAGTAAAAATCATGACACACAGAATTGAAGTTAACGTACAAACAGGCGAAACCACATTCATTGAGTACACGCCTGAAGAGCAAGCTACATACGATGCAGCGGTAGCCGCACAGCAAGCCGAACAACAGGCGCAGCCGCCTGCTGAACAAGGAGTTCAAACATGACAGCCACAATTAGCGGATCATCCGGCGTAACTTTCCCGGCAGGTGGAACAGGTAACCCTGCTGGCACAGTCGTTGGCACGACCGACACTCAGACGCTGACAAACAAGACGCTGACCAGTCCGACAATCACTGGGCCGAGCATTTCCAGTGCCGTTATGACTACGATGGCATCCAGTGTTATTACACCTGCTACTGCGGTTGCATCAACTAGCGGAACAAGCATCGACTTCACAGGCATACCTTCTTGGGTTAATCGCGTAACCCTGATGTTCAGTGGCGTGTCAACCAGTGGAACTGCGTTTGTCTTAATACAACTTGGCGCTGGCTCCGTAACAACAACAGGCTATGTAAGCGGCTCTCAACTCCAGTCTGCTACTGCTGTTAACTTTACAAGCAGTACATCTGGTTTTGTTTTGTACTACAACACAGGAACAGATGTTGGATATGGCTCTATGTCATTTAGTCGAGTGACCGGCAATACTTGGGTTGGTAACGGTTATTTTTCTAAAAGCGGTACTGTGGCAACTTTAGGTGCTGGTGGCATCGCGCTTGGCGGCACGCTTGATAGATTGCGAGTCACCACATCAAACGGCACAGACACCTTTGACGCTGGTTCAATCAACATAATGTACCAGTAAAAAATTGATCCGCTCAGCCTTCTTCTTGCCGCCAATGCCTGTGTCGCTGCTATCAAGCAGGGATGCAAGCTGTACAAAGACGCTAAAACGTCTTTCATGGAGGTCAAGAAGACTGTTGATGAAATTGTTTCTGATGCAAAGCAGGTTCGGAGTTTTTGGCAAAAGCTGTTCGGAACAAACCCCGAGCCGTCCAAGCCTGTGGCGAAAAAGACGGAGAAGTTCGTTGCCATTGACGAAACCCAAGTCATGGCTGACATTGTCAGCCAGCTTACCAAGCTGTTCAGGCTTGAAGAGCAGTTAGCAACGCACATCCGAGAGGAAGAAGAGAAGTCCAGAAACGTCTACGACCCTGATGCCAACTTGATGGAAGCTGCATTGCAGCGAGTGATGGCACAGCAGCAGATGGCGGAACTGATAGTGACTGTCAGGGAAACGATGGTGTACCAATCCCCGCCCGAGATGGGTGCGTTGTACAGCAAAGTGTTTGAGATGCGGGAGATCATTCAAGAGGAGCAGGAACAGGCAAGGCTGAAACAGGAAGCGCAGCAGAGGTACAAGCTATGGCAACGGCGGGAAAAGCAAAGAAGCTTCCAAGCAAAGTCAGCGTACCTAGTAGCGACTACTATATTCCTCCTGTATCTCTGGGCGTGGCTCCTGCTGCTGAATCGGTGGGGGAAGACATAATGGGCTGGATCGCTGCCTTGATTTTGGTTGGCCTGATGCTCCCGTTGAACGCAATGTTGTTCATGGACATTCTTGAGGCCAAGCATGAGGTCAAGGCGCAGGTAGAAAAAGTAGAGAAACTCAGGCGTGAGCTTGAACAGAAAGAACGGGAAAAATAATGTTGCCTTTAATTGCATCACTTCTTGGCACACTTGCCGAAAACGGGCTGGGTTTACTGTCGTCTGCCATCCAAGCCAAAGGCAAAGAAGTCGTTGAGAACACGCTGGGCGTGAAGATTCCTGACAATCCAACCTCAGAAGATGTTTCCAAGCTGCGTGAGTTGCAGTTTGCCCATGAGGAGAAGCTCCTTGAGCTTGGCATTGAAAAGGCCAAGATGGAGTTGGCTGAGATGGAGATGTTTGCCAAGGCTGCGCAAAGCGATGCCGACAATGTTACGGATCGCTGGCAAGCCGACATGGCATCAGACTCTTGGCTGTCCAAGAACATCCGCCCCATGTCCCTGATTGCTATATTCTGCGGGTACTTCCTGTTTGCCATGATGTCGGCCTTTGGTTTAAACGCCAATGAGTCTTACGTTTCCTTGCTTGGACAGTGGGGAATGTTGATAATGGGCGCATACTTCGGTGGCAGAACCATTGAAAAGCTGGCTGAACTGAAAGGCAAAAAATGAAGGCAAAACTAACTTTTTTTGTAACGCTGATGGTCAGCTTCACTTTGTGCGTTGTCATCATCAGCATGGTTGGCGTTTTAATGATGGGCTTGTTTGACGAAAAAGTAGACAACGCTGAAATCTTCAAACTGATTAGCCCGGCATTTCAAACCATTGTGGGCGGGTTTATTGGGTTGTTGGCTGGCGTGAAACTGTCCCATGATGAGGAAGAAAAATGAGCTTAAGCACCGAACAAGCCGCATTCTTGCTGGACTTCTGCAAACTCGTCACCTACGCAACAGAGCAGGGTTTTGTTGTGACTGCTGGTGAGCTTGCCCGTACACCTGAGCAGCAGGCCATTTACTTCAAGACAGGCCGCTCAAAGACCATGAAGTCCATCCACCTTAAGCGGTGCGCCGGAGACTTGAACTTCTTCAAGGATGGGAAGATAATCTGGGACAAGGCGACCATTGCTCCGTTGGGCGCATACTGGGAGTCACTTCACCCCAAAAACCGTTGGGGCGGGAATTTCTCCAACCTTGTAGACTGCCCTCACTTTGAGCGCAACGTGGGTTAAAAATGCCATTACAGAAGATACAGCTCAAGCCCGGTGTAAACAAAGAGAACACCCGATACACCAACGAAGGTGGCTGGTATGACTGCGACAAGATTCGCTTTCGCCAAGGTACGCCTGAGAAGATCGGTGGCTGGGACAGGATTTCTGCATACACATACGTAGGCACTTGCCGATCATTGTGGTCATGGGCATCGCTGGGCGGTATTGTTTATGTTGGGGTTGGTACATACCTGAAGTTTTATATTGAGCAGGGCGGTCAGTACAACGACATCACGCCTATCCGCTCTTATGCAAACGGCTTGAGCGGCCCGTTTGCCGCTACTGCTGGCTCTGCCGTAGTGACTGTGACAAATGTTGCGCATGGCGCAACCACAGGAGATTACGTCAACTTCATGGGCGCGGTAGCTCTCAGTACGCAGACGTTTACACGCTCGACCGCCACCAACTTTGTACTGTCCATTGCGCTTGCTGCCAACACGCCGGTAATTCTCACAGTATCTGCGGGAGGCGCATTGCCAACCGGGTTGATTACGGGGTATCAGTACTATATACAAGTGGTGTCCGGCACAACAATCCAGTTTGCCAACGTACCAAGCGGTGCGGCAGTCAGTACAACTACAGCAGGTACAGGCACATTCTCTCTGTATGTAAACACTAACTTAACAGCCGATGTACTGAACAGCAGCTTTGCCGTCACTGTCATTGATGCTGATTCATTCACCATCACCACGCCTGTTGTGGCGGGAACTTATGACACAGGTGCTGGTGGCACAGTCAACGCCAATTATGAAATCCATGTGGGCGCAGACGATGCGCAGCCAATTACTGGGTGGGGCGCTGGCTCATGGGGTTCAGGATCATGGGGCACAGGGCAGTCTGGTACTGCTGCGGCTCGTCTTTGGTATCAAAACAACTTTGGTCAGGACTTAGTTTTTGGTTACCGTGGTGGCCCCCTGTATTATTGGACAGGCTATATTGGGACAACTGGGCTTGGCGTCACAATCACGCTGAACTCACAAACAGTATCCGCAGTCAATACGATTACCGAGTACATCACGTTCTCAACAGCAATTGCTACCGGCACGCCCGTCAAGCTCACATCTACCGGTACGGTTCCGGGCGGTCTGACTGCAAATACGGTGTACTACATTGTGAACCCCGTAGCAGCTACGGCGCAGCTTGCCACGACTGTGGGCGGTGCTGCAATCAACATAACAGGCGCAGGCACAGGCACGATCTCAATTTTTACCCCCGCCACGTTCACTGCGCTTGGTACGCTGAACAACAATACGGCTATCCAAATTGTCAGCACAGGCACTTTACCCACAGGCATGACGCTTGGCACAACGTACTACGTCAACAACTTCTCTGGTAGTACATTCAATATCTCAGCCACATCAGGCGGTGACTTGATTGTTCTGACCGGAACACAGACCGGCACGCACACAATTTATCCTCACGGCATTGCGGTAACCGAGCTTTCAGGGGCATCTAATGTCCCTGCTTATGTGAACTACATGATGGTGTCAGATACCAGCCGGTTCACGATTGCATTTGGCTGCACGCCTTACGGTGGCGGCGACTTAGACCCTATGCTGATCCGCTGGTCTGACCAAGAGTCTGTAGTCAACTGGACTCCTGCGGTAACCAATCAGGCGGGGTTTGTGCGTCTATCACACGGCTCTCAAATCTTGACAGCAGTGCAGGCGCGGCAAGAGATTGTTGTGTTCACTGACACATCTATCTACTCTATGCAGTACCTTGGCCCACCCTATGTGTGGGGCACACAACTTCTGGGCGACAACACATCCATAGCCGGATATAACACAGCCATCATTGCATCTGGTGTGGTGTACTGGATGGGTGTAGACAAGTTCTATAAGTACGATGGTCGGGTTGCCACCCTCCGTTGCGACCTGCGTCAATTTATCTACGGCGACATTAACCTTGACCAGCAATCTCAGTTCTTTGCTGGTACGAATGAAGGTTTTAACGAAGTCTGGTGGTTTTACTGCACATCAGGCTCTACGGTCATCGACCGCTACGTTGTGTATAACTATGCTGAAGATGTCTGGTACTACGGCTCAATGGGCCGCACAGCTTGGCTGGATTCTGGCTTGACCAATTACCCGCTGGCGGCAACGTACAGCTACAACTTGGTGTTCCATGAGTATGGAATTGACGACAATACCACCGACACAACTCAAGCCATAGAGGCGTACATCACCTCATCGCAGTATGACATTGGAGACGGACACAATTTTGGGTTTGTCTGGCGCATCGTGCCTGACCTTACCTTCCGGGGGTCGTCTACTACAGGACTGACTCCGCAGGTCACCATGTACTTACTGCCGCTTCAGAATTCGGGTTCTGGGTACAACGACCCGGTGGAGTCAGCCAACCAATCGGTTGGCGGGGTCAGCTACGCCAACGTAGACCGCATCGGTACATACACCGTAGATCAGTTCACTGGACAGGTTTACACGCGAGTGCGCGGTCGCCAGATGTCTTTGAAGATTTCATCTAATCAGATTGGTACGACATGGCAGCTTGGTGCGCCTCGTATCGACATCCGACCTGACGGCAGGAGATAAATATGTCAGCAAAAAATGTTCGCGCACCCAACCTACCGTTACCGCCGGATGAGTACGACCGCCAGTATATGGACAAGCTGCTTGCAAGCTTGCGGCTATATTTCAACCAACTAGACAACGTTGGCCCGATTGCGGCGGCTACAGAAATTAACGGAGCAGATATTGTTGCTGCTTTAAGCTTTGTCCGGCCCAGCCCAACAGTGCCGAATACGTTTATACTTAGCTTGCCAACGCAAGCTGATACAGCCAATTTGCGGGTTGGCGATATTTACTACGACACAACAGCATCTAACGTGTTGAAGATTAAAACATGATGCCGCCAGTAAGAGAAAAGATATACGAAGATGCAGATGCGCGAGTCCTGTGCGACTACATACTCAACCGAACAAAGGTGACCCTGCATCTGAACTTCAACCCCGGAGCGTGGTCACCGGCCAAATTCAAGCGGTACAAAGGCATCTTTGCAGAGCAAATCCTGCCATTTTTGAGAGACAAAAGTTACAAGGAAGTGTATGCTACACCCTTTGAGAACGATGTCAAAGCACAGAAACTGATAGCCATGTTTGGCTTCAAAGAACTTAGTCGCAAGCAAGGGCTTGTTGTGATGAAACGAGGAGTTTGATATGCCAGAAGCAGCAATACCATTAGTAGCAGAAGGAGCCGTTGCAGGCACAATGACTGCCGCAGAGATTGCAGCAGCCGAAGCTGCTGCCGCAGCCGCAGCCGAAGCCGCTACCGCAGCCGCAGTCGAACAAGCCGCCGCACAAGCTGCCGCCGAACAAGCCGCTACACAGGCTGCTGGGCAAGCCGCACAAACGGCTACAAACCAATCTGTGCTTGACGCAGTAAATTTGAACCCCGTTTCTCCCAGTGGTGGAGGGCTTGCGGATTTGGCGGTCAATACATACACCGGCCCCGGCTCAATGAGCAACTTTGGAGAGGTGGTCAATCCGTTTGAAGCTCCACCGCCTGCGGCACCTCCTGTTGCTGGGCCTCCTGCGGCACCTCCTGTTGCTCCTACTGCTCCGCCTCCTGCTCCACCGGCTATGCCGCCTTCCAACTATGGCTATACGGGCGCTCCCCCTGCTGAACCGCTTGTTGAATCTGCGGCAACTACTCCAGTTAACCCTTCAAACCCAGTTCAAGCGACATCTACACCCTTGCGTACTTCGGGGGGGTTTGATACTGCCGGTTTTGAAAATCTAAGCGGTATTCAAGCATTGGCAAACGAAGTTGGCGCAACAAGCGCGTTTAATACCCCCGCATCTACGCTGACACAGTATGGCGCTGGTGCGCCTACGTCTACCCTACCGACAACTTTTAATCCTGCGGCACCAATGGCTAATCCCACATATGCGCAATCGGGACTACAAGGGTTGCAAACAAATTTAAGCGGCCCACTGGGTTCCAACCTACCCCCACCATCGGTAACTCAAGCGGTTAATCCGGTTGGCGCAGATCAGTTCACCCAAATGCAAGTACGGGGGGCGTTGACAGGCGAAGGAATGAATCCGGGGGTTTATCAGGAAGCGGTAGCCAAAACACCGTTTTCCCCTGTCGGTAGTACACCCGCCCAAGTTGCTGGCAATGTTTCAAACTTTGGCGCAAATACGTTGCAGCCGTTTGAAACAACGCCGGAATACGCTGATGCAATGAAAGAAGCGTACAGAGGAATGGAACCGGTAAAAGCTGTTTCAGGTGAAACAATTTACCCACAAACAATTGGTTCAGGTGCCCTTGCCCCAGAAGTTGGTGGACTTCAAAGTGCTTGGCAAGATTTTACAAAAATGTCGTTGCCAAACAAGTTGATGACAGGCATGCTGGCTTCTAGTGCATACGAGATGCTGAATCGCCCCAAACCATACGAAAAAGAAAAGTACAAGTCCACATGGAATGGCAGCAACTACACAGGATACCAACCCGTGCAGCCAACACCGTATAGACCCAACTACGCACACGGCGGTCTGGCTGATCTGGGTGGTTACTCCGACTATGCTCGTGGTGGGCGCATGCTCAAAGGGCCGGGAGATGGCATGTCTGACGACATTCCTGCGACAATCGCCAACAAGCAGCCAGCACGCTTGGCCAACGAAGAGTTTGTAGTACCTGCCGATGTCGTGTCCCACCTCGGTAATGGCTCCTCAGAAGCTGGTGCCAAGGTGCTGTACAAGATGATGGATAGAGTTCGTCAGGCGCGTACTGGCAACAAGAAACAAGGCAAGCAGATCAACCCTGAAAAGTACTTGGCATGAACAACCAAAAAGAAGGCAAGTTGGAATGGTTCGGAGGCAATGAAGATGCTTTGCGGATGTTCCACGCCTTTGCTGACTTGGCACATATTTGGGACGATCTAGTAGACAAAGATAGTCCTGTATCTGCAAATCAAATTAACCAAGCGTTTTTGACTTGCCTTGTGTACTTGCCTGCCAACCCGTTTTACCGCAGTATTCAGAATGAGATACTACCTATGTGGCTCACGGTAGTATCAGCGTACGAAACGGCAAACTTTTTTGAAACAAACAAAGATGCGCATGGGCTTGAAATTGCGCACGGTCTTCGGTACGCTGCTGGCAACATCATGGCTTATGCCGTCCATGTCTGTGTTGGCCCAGAAAAAGCCAAAGAGTGTTTGCCTGAGATGTGGAAAACAATTTTTTTTGAGCGGTTTGACGATTACCGCAAGGAGCATTTAGATGTTTAAGCTGCGCAGCATTATTAATTTTTTCATTCCCACATTTTGTTTTGGGGGTGGTGGTGGCGGAGGTGGTGGGCCAAATACTACGTACTCCCAAACTTCAAACATTCCTGAGTATGCGCAGCCGTACGTTGAGCAGATGCTTGGCTCTGCGCAAAAAGAGTTGTTTAACTACGGTAAAACAGGCGGCGACCCGATATACAACAGCCGGGGAAAACAAACCGGAACCACGCCAATTACGGAAAGCCCGACAAGTTTAAAAGCGTACAAGCCTTTCAACACAGACCCTAACGCATATTTTGCTGGGTTCTCTCCCATGCAACAGCAGGCGCAACAGCAGGCGCAAAACATGCAGGCTGGGCCACAAGGGTTTCAGCAAGATGTTGGCGCGTACATGTCACCGTACGCAGAGTATGCGCTTCAACCCCAAATGCAAGCAGCCGCAAGACAATCTGCTATTCAAGGGCAACAACAGCAAGCCCAAGCCGCGCAAGCAGGCGCTTTTGGTGGTGGGCGCGACGCGATCATGCGTGCGGAACGCGAACGCGCTCTTGGCGACACCCAGTCCAACATCATGGCAACGGGAATGCAAAACGCATTCAACCAAGCTCAACAACAGTACAACACTGGCTTTGGCCAACAAACAGGTTTAATTGGTTTGCAAAACCAACTTGGTGCACAGCAACAAGGGCTTGAGCAGTCAAAGATAAACCAACAGATTCAAGATTACGCTACTGCACAGCAGTACCCGATGATGCAGTTGGCCAACATGAGCGCCTTGACACGGGGTATGCCCATGCAAAACACCAGCACAAGTGTTTATCAAGCTGCGCCAAGCGTGGGGTCTCAACTGGCCGGTCTTGGCACCGCAGCCTACGGCCTGTCTCAGATGGGCAGTTCAACTGTGGGAAAAGCTAAAGGCGGCGCGGTCAAAGAAAAGAAACGCCCAGCAGGTTTGGCTGAGCTGGCACTGATGAAAATGCAGTAAGGAACACTCATGCTTAACGTAAAAACCCTCACCGATACGATGTCCCGCATGCAGTTGCCGCAGTTGCAGCAGTATGCTGCACTGCACAAGAATGATCCTTACATTGTGACGCTGGCGCTGTCTATTGCAAACCAGAAGAAACAGATGAAGGCCGGACAAGAGGGCCAAGCGGGAATGCAGCCGCAGCCCAAAGTGGCTGACCAGCAGATTGCCCAGATGGTGGCTCCTCCCCCACAGCAAGGGATGGCTCCTCCGCAGCAACAGATGCTTCCAGAAGATCAAGGCATTGGCCAACTTCCAGCCCAGAACATGCAGGGTATGGCTGAAGGCGGTATCGTTGCGTTTGGCCCCGGCGGCAGCACAGGGGAAGAAGACCTTCCTGAATGGCTTAAAGCTTTTCCTCCTGAGTCTGGCGTTCGTAGAACGTACCGCGAAGCAAAACAGTACGACAAAAACAACCCGATGCCGCTTAGTGCCACGGATGCGTATTTAAAAAGCGTTAAAGAGAATGCATCCAACACACTCCCCGCTGGCACAACCTTTACTCCTCCGGGAATGCCTGCGGCACAGACTGGCGCGGGTACTTTACCTCCCGGTGCAGGAGCAGTTCCACCTCCCGGTGCGGGCGCAGTGCCACCTCCCAGCGCAGGAGCACCAATAGTTAAACCGGTAAAGCCTGTTGACCCAATGGCTGGAATAACTGCGCTGGATACCACTGCAAAAACTCCTGCACAAGCAAAAGCTGAAGCAGCGGCTTTAAGTGATTCAACTGAGTTGCGCGGCAAGTTAGAAGCAAACGAATCTTTCACAACCAAAGCCTACGACAAGTTGCTTGGTGACTACGACAAAAAAGTTTCTGAAATGCCTGAGGCCTATAAAGGCTATGAAGAGCGTTTGAAAAAAGAAGAAGCCGAAGCCGCCACCGACAAAGACAAAGCTTTGGGCATGTCTATCTTTCAAGCAGGTTTGGGCATGATGTCTGGCACTTCTCAATACGCGTTTGAAAACATTGGCAAGGGCGCGTTGGCTGGACTGGATAACTACCAGTCGGCGTTGAAAGACTTAAAGAAAGCCCAGCGCGAACGTGATAAAGCCTTTGGGGATATTGAAGCTGCCCGAAATGCTGAAAAACGTGGTGACCTTAAAGCGCACACTGAGTTGCAAGCCAAAGGTATTGATGCACTTGGCACCGCCAAGAACCGCACCATTGAGGGTATTGCCAAGATATTCCAAGTTGATACGGACACTGCCAAAGGCATCTTTGAAACTAAGCTCAAAGAGAATGCGCAGAATGAGCGCACAATGTTCACAGCAAAAACAGATTTTGCCAAACAAGCTCAAGCGGATGCCGCAGCATTGCAACGTACACAAGTTCAAGCAAACGCACCTACTGGTTTGGAGCGCATTTACCGCAACCCCGAGCTGTTCAAGAAACACATGGAGTCACAGACGGCTGCAACCGGTATGCGTGCGGATGCTGTTCACCGAGACAAGTGGGCAACAGACCCTTACTTGCAAGCCAAGTACCCAAACATCGACGACTATCTTCGGATAATGGGTGTGTCGCCCACAGTAACTGCCGTACCAGCAGCCCCCAACGCTCGTCCGTAAGTAGTAAACTTCCACAACCGCATGCAGTTCGGCCTGCTGCGGTTGTAAGACCCTGCCGCACAATTCGGAAAATACTATGCCTCAAGCTGTTCCATTACCAGACGGTACTCAAGTATTAATTAGAGACGGGGAGACCCCGGAACAGGCATACGCCCGAGCGCAGCAGATGTACCCTGAAGCCTTTAAGCGCCCAGAACCACAAGCTAAACCTGAGTCTGGATTTATTCCTGCCGCCAAAGCAGGGATTGCTTCATTAAAAGGCGACGTTGCTGCGCTGGCCGGTAAGACCGGATTGATGGATGAAGCTGCGGCTGAGAAGTACATCCAAGAACAAGAAGAATATAAGAAGCGCACATTTGCGCCTACCCAAGAAGGATGGCTCCAAGCCCCCTTAACCAAAACCACTGAACTGTTGGGCGGGTCTTTGCCGTACATGGCCGCGCCTGTGGCCGCTGGTCTGGCTGCTTTGGCATTACCAGAAGCTGCGGCTGCTGCGCCTGTGCTTGGTGGGTTACTTACTGCCGGAGAAGCCGCAGGTATTGGTGCTACCGGCCTGACCTCCGCTGCGCAGTTCACTGGTTCAAACTTGTCCCGTCAGATGGACGAGGGCAAGAAACTGGGTGAGACTTCTCTTGGCTCTGCGTTTGCGGCATCTATTCCTCAGGCTGCGTTGGATGTACTGAGCTTAAAGATGCTCCCCGGTATTCGTGGAATTTTCTCGGCTGCTGGTAAAGAAGTTCCAGAGAAAGTGTTGTTGGAGGCTACTAAGCAATCTACTGCGCAAATTGCCAAAGATTACGCACTTGCTACAGGTAAGGCAATGGGCACCGAAGGTCTGACCGAAGCGGGCCAACAGGTGTTTGAACGTTTACAAGCGGGCCTGTCTATTACCGACGAAAAAGCTCGAAGTGAGTATTTTGATAACTTTATTGGGGGCGCTGTTCTTGGCGGCACATTGGCCCCTGCTGGTAGGTATTTTGAACGCGGGGAAGAGCGCGGCAAACAACGTGGCGCAGATCAAGAGGAGTTCAAGAAACTTCGCGCCGATGAAGAAAAGCGGCAGGAAGAAGAGAAGATTCGCCTCAACAGCCCAGCGTACGCCCAAGAAGTGTTCCAGAAGACGCAGGACTTGGAAGCCCAGCGTACGGCGCTCAAACAACAGTTAATTCCAATAAAGAAAGGCGTGTCTCCAGAAACGGATTACGCAAACAATCGAGAAGTTAACCGCCAGATTGATGCCATAAACAAAGAACTTAAACCACTGGCTGATGAGTATGTGCGTGTCAAACCTATTCTGAAACAAGCAGCAGAACAGGCACGTGTTGCCAAGTTAACCCCGCAAGAATATGCGTTTGGCATGGAGCCTGAGGAAACGGCAAAAAAACCCGCTGAGCCTGAGCTGTACGAACAACAGATTGCCAAGCCGCCTGAGCCGCCGAAGGCAGAGGATATTGCAGCGCAGCATGCTGCCCAGAGTATTCAGTTGGCCAATGACCAACAACTTTCCGGTGAAAAAGCCCCCAACGAGGCTGTGTCCGACTACGTTTCATACTTGATGCGTAACCCAATGCTGGCGGATCAGATTGTCAGTAAACGTATGCAATTACCCGGGTTGCCTACCGGTGTGCGTAACTCTGCGGTTTTAGATGCGTTGAAGTTGCAAATTGCTCCGGGCTTTAAGCAGGAGATGGAAACACGCAAAGCAGCTTTTGGTGCCGCTAAACCCGCAGAAAAAGAATCCCCACATGTGCAGGCGTTCACCTCGTACATGGACGACCTCAAAGATACGCGCAATGACGTTGGCGATGACATGTTTTTCAAATACATGGTCGAGCCAAAGCTGGAGAAAATAAGTGAGGGTAAACCCCCAGTAATTGCTGTAAACCCTGAGTTGAAACCGTTTGCGCAACCTAAGCAAGCTGAACGTGTGCGTAGCAAAATAAACACACTGCTTGATGAAATAGACCAAGCTAATACGGACAGAGATGCCGCACTGCGCTCAAACAACCGCGATGCGGCAACTGCTGCGTTTGAAAGAGGTAATCAGGCACTTGAGCAACTCAACGCTTTTGCAGAACCAACACCTGCTGGCGACCTGACAAAAGGCAAGTTCCCAAGCGCCGCAACAAGCCCACAAGCCAGCGTTTACGCCCAAGAAGTACTGCGCACACGCAACGAGCAAGACACCGCTTTAAACACGATTGAAGACAAGATTGATCGTCTGCGTCGCGGTGATGCGTTGGGTAAAGAACGTCAACGTATACTGGATAAAAAAACAGGTGAATACAGAGAAGAACTACTGCCGTACGGCCAAGGCGCGTCTGCGGCCTCTCCTGCGGTGTTGGCTCAACAAGCTGAAGAAGCCCGTGGCAAATACATTTCTGCGGTGTTGGAAGAAGCTGCCATCCACCGCCGTGTTGCGGGTAAACCCGCACTAACCTATGATGAGGCAATCAAAGCCGCGTCGCGCATTCATGATGTGGTGGGTGAATGGTTGAGCCGCGCACAGGCTGTGCCTAAAAAACCAGAGCTTGAAGAAGTAATTGTGCAGCCTGCACAGATGCGAGCCAACAAGATTGTGCGTGGCGCTGTTACCAAACGTGTTTTGAAGACCCGTGATCTGGCTACCACGCCGTTGAACGACATTGCACGCCTGAGTGACAAAGAAGTAAAGCATTTCAAAGCGCAGATTGCCAAGGTTGTTGACAGCCTGTCTCAGATGCCATCACAGGTTTCACGTGAAACACCGCTGCTAAAACAGCAGTTTGCTACTACGGAAGCTCAGAAGGTTGCTGAAGCCCGGGGTGAAACTGCCAAGACGGCGGGTGGAGAGATGCGCCGCCTGCGTGAATACGTGGGCAACATGATTGACAAGGCGCTGACACGGAACATCCCAGAAGGCGCGGTCACAGAAACTGAAGACGGCCCGATCCGCACTCAAGGTATTCGAGAAGCACTGGAACGCGTCAAGGAAATCATTGAAGACGGCAAAGCCAGCAAGCCTTTGTTGGACGCAGCTCAGAACCAAGCCGCACGCATCCTGCGCGGTGAAGACCTCGGCAAGCAAACTTACACCCGCCGTGAAGCTGTCCCCGGCAAACGCGTTGTAGAGAATGTCCCCGGCAGAGAAGCTGAAACCCGTTTTGGAGAACGCCGTACATACAAATCAGTAGGTTACGAAGCCGCGCTGGCACCCGAGGGTAGCTCATTGCGTGAGCTTCAAGATGCCATAAAGCTGTATGAAAGCACAGCTCAAGAAGGTGAGATTGCTGGTGAAGGCGCAAAAGGTCAAGGCCAGTTGTTCCCTGAAACACGCAAAGACATTGGCTACATCCGTGCCACACCGGCCAACTTTGCCAAGTCCCCTGAGATTAAACCCGTGTGGGAGGCGTTGGATCAGGCACGCAAGCTCAAGGCAAAAACAGAAGCCAATCAGAAAGCACGCGCTACCAGAGACAAGCAAGGTTTTGCGCAAATTGAAGCAATAGAAGAACAGCTTGAAGCCCTTAAAAATCAAATGCAGTTTTTCCTGCTTAAGCCGGGAGACTTCAATATTGGCAAGTATTCAAATGCAGACATTGCAAAAATGTTTGCGTCATATCCAGAAGCAGGCGTTACCAAAGAAGATAAGGCGTTGATGGATCGTTACTTGCAAGTATCAAGGCAAGGCATTGGTAAGACCGCTGAACAGCAAGAAAAAAACATGTCTGTGTTTACTGAGGAAGAAAAACAAAAAGTAAACAAGTTAATCCAAGACTTCAACACAAACAAGATTCCTGAGTACGAAAAGAACGTTAAGCAAGCTTTGCAAGCACTTTCATTGGGACAACGTCTTGAAAGCACAAATAACCGTTTAGTTGAACTGATGCAAGACAACAATGCGGCTGTGCGTAAACAATCAGAAGCAGCTCGTAAAACTGTTGAACCACTACTGGAGAAGTTAAAGCTCATCAAAGATAGTTTGCGTAACTCAGTTATGTTGACTGACGGCCAACGCGCAATGCTTGACTCAGAAGTTTCACTTCAGAACCAGCGTAATGCGTATCAAAAGGCTATGGCCACCGCGATGGGCAAAGCCCGACAGCGTTTGTCTGATACGTTGGGTGAGTTGCTTGATCCTGAAATTGAACGCGCACGTCGTGCTTTGAAAGCGGCCAAGACACGTCTGGCTACTGTTGAGTCACAGATTGAAGCAGCCAAGAAAGAAATGACTGAGGGTACTGGCCAAGCGCCAAACTTAATTAACAACTTGCAAAAAGTTCAAGGGCTTGTTGAAAACATTGAGACCGCTGAAACAGAACTGGCCGACTTGCAAGAAACCCGCTTTGGTGAAATTGAAAACGACGTTGTTGTCACCGAAGCCATGCTGGACAAAGACCTCAAGACAGAACGTGAGTATCTAGAACTACTTGAGCGCCAGTTGGCAGACATGCGCAAAGAACCTTTGACTGCGGTTGAAACTGGCAGAGCAGGCGAACTAGGCAAACTCAAGTACCCATTCTCTGCACAACGCGTAGAGTCACAAGTAAAAGCACAGCAAGCTGCTGTGGATGAAGCCAAGAAACGTGCGGATGAGTTTCAGAAAAATGTGCAGGTATGGTGGCCCAAGGTTACTGCTGCGTTCAAAAAGGACGGCATCAGCGTCAAAGACTTGCCCGGCGCAGTGTTTGAAAAAGGCCGCAAGGTTGCAGACATCAACACGCCAGAACAGAAGCGTCTTGATGATTTGCGCGACAACGGTATGCAGGCGGCAAAAGAAGTTGATGAGGCCGCAGTACTTCAACGAGTCAAAGACAAACAGATTCAGATATTTGATGACGAAATCTTTGACGCACGTGGTGAAGTGCAGACGTTCATGGGGCCAGAAGACACAAATCAGTTGGCCGACATCATGGCCGACCCCAAGACAACCAACGTCAAACGTGTACAGGCAACGCTCAAGCTGGGCGCTATGCAGAAGCTGGCTTCGTTGGAAGCGCAAAAAGAAGTGTTCCTTACAGGCAAGCCAGCTAAAGCACCCAAGGCAGCTACTGTGCCAAGCACTGCCGCGTTGGCGGCGGCTAAACCATTCCGTACTGGGTCAGGCGTAGCAAAAGCGTTTACTCCAGCAGAAATGGATGAGATGGATCGCGCTGAATTGCGTGATGCCAATGCTTTGGCCAAACAAATTCTTGGCACCAAAGCCCCGCAGTTGAAAGAACCAAGCAAGCGTAAGCAAGGCAAAATGGTTGATCCCAATATGGGATTGTTTGACGACTTTGAATTTTCTCGTGGTACACCAGTTAAAGGATTGACCAAGGCGGAGCTTGAAGCAGAACTCACCGCCGGTATGGGCGAGCCAGTTACTGGGCGCAAGATTGAGGCAATGGTTTCCGAGAAGTTAGCAGTGTATGAAAATCTTGACGAATACCTGAGCAAGTTTAAAGAAGTCACTCGAAACGATTTGCGCAACAAGATTCCAACAAATGCCAAAGGCTTTGTTCAAAACGGCAAAGCGGTACTGTTTGCCAACAACATTGGTAAAGGTCACGGACTTGGCGTGCTGCTCCACGAAGTTGGCGTGCACATGGGGTTCCGCAATTTCTTTAATGAAGGCCAGTACAACGCGTTGGTCAAGACAGTTAAGAACTGGGCAAACAAAACTGAAGACTCAATGGAAGCGCGTGTTGGTAAAGCCGCCGTGCGCAGGGTTGAGGCTGCTAACACTCCCCCACACCAGATTGACGATGAGTTGTTGGCATATGCTGTTGAAGAAGCCATGCAGATGGGTGTTGAGCCTGTCGGCGTTAAAGGTGGCAACGCAGTCAAGAACTGGTTGAATATGGTGGTGGATGCGTTTAAAAAAGCGCTTGAAAAGTTTGGCATCACTTCTAAGAACTTGACTGCTGGCGACTTGGTTAACTTTGCCTACGGCGCGGCGCACATTGAACTCAAAGGAACTTGGCACGGTACAGGCGTTACTTTTGACATGTTTGACCATACACATATGAGTACTGGTTCAGGGATGCAAACTTTTGGTTGGGGAACATATCGCGGGCAAAGATATGGAACGGCCGATTATTACCGTGTAGAAGCAGTTACAAAAACAGGTGGCCTGTATGACCAGTGGGTAGATCGTTCAGACATAAGAGCGTGGTTTAAAAGTCAAGAACCTGAATTTACAGGCAAACTGCCAGCGGGTATCCCAGAACAGTTTTTAAACATGCCTTTGCGCGAAGTTAATAACGCGCAAACCGGTGAAAACCCGTATAAAATTTTTAAAGAAGCTGTTCAAGGCGAAATAGAAAACATTGAAGAAGAAAGGCCAAAACATGCTTTAGCAGCTTTACCCGCATCTGCATTGCCAGTTAAAGACTATGGGTACGGGCCTGTAACTGCAACACCCGCACGAACTGTTGCCAGACCTATTGTTGTGAACACTAAGTTAAAAACGCCTATTGCCAAACCTACAAGTTGGCGTGTTGAATGGATGCGTGAATTATCCGTTGCAGAAGTAGATAAGAAAATTAAAGAACTTAAAAAGTTTGCAGAAACTGCGGATGAACATTTAAAAGTTCCTTTTGTAAATGCGGTTTACAAGGGCAAACAGTTTCATGAATTGTGGAACACAAACAGAGCTGCCGCATACACAGTAAATGTTTTTGAAAATACTATTAGAGAAAACAACGGCACTCCGCCAACTTGGAAAGAAGCTATTGCTGCAACAAAAGTTGAGGCTAAAAAGGATTTAAAAGACTTTGAAGGTTTTGAAAACCCTGCGTCAAAAGACGCATACAACACGGCAAAAGAAGTTCTAGACACTATTGACGCGCTTGACGTAAACGACTTTCAATACAACCCGCCATCTGGGCCGCCTGTGCCTGAGCCAGCGGGTTACATGATGCGTACACTACACACGCGGCCTGAAAACGAATACATTCTTTGGGATCAACATGCAGACAAACAAACAGAAGTTGTTAAAGATGCGTTCAAACGTATCTATGATTTGTTAGACAGCAGACAGCAAGCAGTATTTAACCGTTCAATAGGCCATGTACGGCCAGATCGGCAAAGCGGGAGTGATTTATATAACGCTTTAAGTGCTGTGCTTGAACAAAGTGGTATGCCAAGTGAGTTGTGCCCTATGTTTACGTCTGAAATGTTGCATGCCGAAGGCGTTGCGGGTGTAAAGTTTTTTGATGCTGTATCAAGACACGCTTCCTTATACACAGCAGCGCCCGGTACATACAATTACGTTGATTTCAGCGACAAAGATGAAGGTGCGCAGATCATCGCTACTGACATCAACCCAGTCAGTCAAACACAACCAAGGCAAAAAGGCGAGATGCTGTTCTCGCGTTCAGCGGAATACACCAACCCAGAGATTGCCAAACACAGTGAGTTTGTTGACAAGATTGTGGCTAAACAAAAAGGCTGGTCTGAAAAGATTAAGGCCAACGCCACAGGTCTAGCTTTTGAGACACAGCTTGTTGATAGGTTTGCAGGCTTCGAGCGTCTGGCCAAATACATGGAGCCGCTCAAGGGTACGCAAATGCTGTACTACTTGCGCATGTACGACCAGCGCATGAACTTTGTGTCACAGGCAATCTCTAACGGTGCACCAGCAATCACTGAGAAGACTCGTCCCGACGGACGCGTTGAGCGCGTACTGGAGAGCAAAGAGAGCGCTAACATCCACAACGTGGTGCAGATTCTGAAAGACGCACAGCCAATGGTCGGCAATGCTGAAGCGGTCAACAGGCAATTCACCATGTATATGGCATCTATCCGTGCAGGTAACAAAGGTCTGAGTTCACTGAACTTTGGTGAAGGCGTGACACAGGAACTGCTGAACGACACTATGGCCGCCATCAAGGCAACACCCGGCTTAGAAGATGTGTTCAAACGTGCGCGAGATGAGTACAACGCGTACAACCGCAACTTGGTGAACTTTGTTGTCAGCACTGGCGCTCTATCTAAAGATGTTGCAAAGCGTCTGCTCAGCGAGAATGATTACATTCCGTTCTATCGTGAACGCAACGGCGTGGCCGAGCTTGTGATTGGTAGTGAGTCTCCTATCCGCATAGGCAGCATTGCGGAGCAACCATACCTACATGAGTTAGTTGGCGGTGAGAACCCTATCCTTGACTTTTTGACAAGCTCTGTGCAAAACACCAACTTGTTGATGGATATGGGCATGCGCAATTTGGCAACCAAGAATGCTGTGCATGAACTTGTTGATCTGAACGCCGCTAAGTTTGTAAAAATATCTTCTGGCACCAACGTGGTCAAGTTCCGTGTTGACGGGGAAGATCGTTACGCAGTGCTGGCTACCGAGAAGGTCAAGATCGGCAACAAGGAATTTGATACTGGCGTGCCCGCCGACATACTGGTCAAAGGTATGGAGGGTATTCCTACACAGATGCCCGCAATGTTGCGCGTCATGGCGATGCCATCTTTGTTGTTGCGTAAAGCAATTACTATCAGCCCGTTGTACATGGCGAAGCAGTTGTTCCGTGACTCTGTGGCCGCGCCCATCATCTCGGGTGCTGACTTCATGCCGGTCATTGGTGCGCTGAAAGAACTGAACTCCTCAACCAAGCAGACACTTGAGCGCCGTGGTATTACCGGTGGGCAGCAGTTTACTGGCGGTGCCGCCGACCTCACCAAGATTCTGCGTGATGTGTCTGAGGGCAAGCCGGGCTGGATGTCTGCGCTTGGCAAGCTTGAAGCTATGGGTATGGAGGCAGATGCTACGACACGCCGTGCGCAGTACAACAGCTACATTAACCAAGGTTTGTCTGAGATGGAGGCAACACTGTTGGCGCTGGAGTCAATGAACTTCAACAAGCGAGGCGCGTCCCCATCAATACATGTAGCCAATGCACTGATACCGTTCTTCAACGCACAGATTCAAGGTCTGAACGTGTTGTACAAAGCGTCAATGGGCAAAATGCCTTTCAACGATCAACTGCGTATCCGTGAAAAGATGTTACAGCGTGGTGCCATGATGGCCGTGGCCAGCCTTGCCTATGCCGCTTTGATGCAGGACGACGACGCGTACAAGAACGCTACCCCTGACCAAAAATACGGCAACTGGTTTGTGCGCATTCCGGGTTTGGATGAGCCTGTACGTATACCAGTTCCGTTTGAAGTTGGTTACATTTTCAAAGCGTTGCCTGAGGCGTTGTACAACAGCATGGTCAATGAGCATGGCGGCGAAGAAGCTGTGCAAGCGTTCAAACAAATTCTGCTTCAGACAATACCCGGCGGTTCGTCATACGGCATACCGCAGATAATGAAACCCGCTATTGAAGCCGGGCTTGGCAAGTCGTTCTACACAGGTAGGGATATTTTGTCTGCGCGTGAGAAGCAGCTACTGCCGGAAGAACAGTTCCGCGCCAACACATCAGAGTTGGCCAAAAGTGTTGGTAAAGCACTGGGCATCTCCCCCATTGTGTTTGAGCAGCTCATCAGTGGCTACACCGGCACTATGGGTACAGCGTTCATGCACGCACTCAGTGTGGGCATACCCGCAAGTGAAACCCCTGAGCAAGCTGTTAAGCGGCTGTCAGACTACCCTATTGTTGGTGGTGCGTTCCAACCCAATGACGCTGGCGGCATCATCAACAACGTGTACGAGCGCATGAACGAGAACCTCAAGGTTAAGCACACGTTTGACCAGATGGTGAAAGAAGGCAACATGTCTGGCGCAATGGGTTTACTGCAACGTCGCGGCAATGAGTACATGCAAGCCGATATGGCCAACAAGTTTAAAGCCAACATGAATAAGTTGACTCAAGCTGAACGGGCGATTGCCGCATCAAACATGTCGCCAGAAGAAAAGCGTGCGCAACTCGACAGTATCAGGAAGATAAAGATCGCCGTGGCGGAGACTGTGAGACAGGTTTCCGATAAAACCATACACCTATCAACCCCTTTCTGATACCAATAAAGGATTGAGTCCGGTACTTGTAAGGAACTGAGGCGCGTAGCCCCAGTTCCTTTATCTTTACGACATCCAACCCGGGAACAAAAAACCCCTCCCCCGGTTTAAGTGTCGCCCACGGATAGATTATTTCCATTGAACTGCTCTTCCTCAAAAGTTATGTGCATAGCGTTGACGCGCATGGATGGGCCGTTGGTCTTGCCCAGCATATCTTTCTTGGAGTACTTGACGCGAAACATCTTCTCCATCTGCTTCTTAAAGTCATCGTAGCTAAAGCTCATGCTGACGCAATGCTTCCTGAGAAGTTGTTCCTCAATGTAATACTCTCTGAATCCATCTGCAAGCGTCCCATGCTCAACACGTCCAAGTACTTTTGATCTGGTGAGCGACTTGTCAACAGACTCGCCATCCCCCCATGCGGCCATCAGGCGACCCTCAGCTTTCTTAATGATGATGAAGCTTCCGTAGTTGTCTCCGGTGTAGGCGTTCAATACATCCTCAGCGGTGCGCACACTGCCACGGATAATGCCACGGGCTTTCTCAACAACAAGCTTAAGCGCATCAATAACTTTCTGCACCTCTACATCAATGATACCGGCGTAGTCCCTGCGAAGAAGCACAGCCGCCGCAACAATGACCGTGCAACCAGCGTGCCAGTAGCGTTCGTCATCATCGAAGTCCATGACCTTTTTCAAGTGCTTGTGCGTCTTGGCTACAACTTGTTCTGCAACGTGCTGGTTCTTTGTCAGCCACCTGATCCACGCTTCTCCAGCCACGCCATAGTTGTGCTTCATCTCCAACAGAATTTCACGTTCTTGCGGAGTCCATTCCAGTTTGACGTTTGGATTCCACTCCAGCATACGCAGAAGCTCACCGTTTGAGCTGAACTTCCTTGCCCCTGCCATGTAGTCTGTCAGGCTTTCGTTGGAAGTCATGGTGCACGTTGTCTTCCATGTCGTGTTGTTGATGCGTTCTTTGTTTGCACCAGACTCCATACGCTCCTTGCCCTGCGCTTCAGCAAAGTCAAAGATAAACGTTGGTGCCCACTCCATGTTGGCACGTTGGGTGTTTGTGATCTCGTCAATCAGAAGCGGCATGCTGTTAAGCAGACCTGCACGTTGCTGCATTGCAACCGGAGATGTGCCCTTACCTGTTCTGTACCGCAGTGGGTGTCCCCACACGCCAGCCTTTGCGCTCAGCACCAGTGATTTACCAGTACCAGAATGGCGTGAACCAATGTGCCACACAAACCCCTCGTACTCCGTGAACCGCATCAGTGGTGCACCGAACGAATCCAGACACACAGCCAGCGCGGTATTCATGCCGGGCTTGTTCACGAATATGGTCTGCCACAACTCACGCCACTTATCTATACTGCCAGCCCCCGATGTGTTGCGGTTGATGTTCTCAAGGCCGGGCATCGGGACGCGGGTCTCTCCACCATCTTTGCTGAACACGCGGTGGTTGTAAACAAAGCTGTCGTTCTCTTGCCAACCACATTGGTACGGCACAACGATGGGCTTCTTGGACTGCGATGCCTCACCTACACAAGCGCGTACATACTCATAAAGCTGTTTGTCGAAGCCAGCAAATGTGGACACGATGTTCTGGCTTGCCAGCCACTTGAGAGTCTCGTCCTTGCTCACGATTGATTTCTGTGGGAAGTTAAGTGTCAGCACGCCTTCGGGACGCACAGCGGCCATGTGAACCAGATGGTCTTCCTCCATCTTAAGCAGGTCAACCACAAACAAGTCGTACGGAACAAGCTGCGTAGTCTTCTTGGATTTCTTGCCGTCCTCGTCTTCATCAATCCTTACAAAGTACACACCGCCGTTCTCGCCGTAGCTGTACCCACGTGGTGGAGGAGGGCGCTTGACTGCATCAATGTGTTCTGGTTCGTCGCTGTCTCCTGCATCCTCAAGCGCAAAGAATTCTTCTTCTACAAAGTCTTCGCTGACAGTATTTAGCGGTATGACTTTCTCTGTGTTGTCAACCTTGATCTCCCTGCCAAGGATCAGCGGATTTGTAATCTTCCCCCAGTGTGGACAACTTGTGCATATCCCGGGGTTCAGCGAGTCTAATGCCAAGCAAGAGTACGGCCCTTTGATCTCAGCCAACTTCTGGTGCATGCGCTCGTGTGGGTACGGGTGCAGGTCGCTTAGCTTAATCGCGTGTTCCATACCATCATCACAGACCTTAGCCCATGACAGCAACGCCCTCCAGATAGGTTCTTTGCCGTCCTCTTGGGCTGTGGCAACGTAGTCAGCAATCTGGGCGCAGTGAGGTTGGAACTCGGCAAAGACTGTGCGGCTGTTCTGCATCATCTTGATCTGTGCAGTTGTCTTCACGTTCTTTGGCCGCGCCCCCGGCAACATGATGGGGTCAGCTTGCGGTGGTGCCTTCTCCTTGAGGTTGGAGTTAATGACTTCAGCAAACGCATCAAAGTCAAACAGGTCGCCTTCCATCAACAGCTTTACAGGAAGAGGTTGCACATACTTCTTCTTGTGGTTCTTGGTGCCCGGCACCCGCATCAGCCTAGCCGCATCTGCGGTGACAGCCATGTCGATGACCATACCTTCTTGTTTGCATAGAAGTTTTATGTTCTGCGCAACAGGTCGCCATTCAGCAATCGTCATGTCGCGGGACATCGGCCAGTAGCAATGCAGTCCCCCACCTGAACCAACAATCCACGGTTTGCCGAGCGCATCAAGCCCGACCTTTGCCATGAACGCATCCAGCGCCAGTACTGCATCTTTCTTTGATGCGTACCCGTCCAAGTCAACAAAGAAAGACTTTACGTGCGTAGCTTTGTCAGCTTCGCGCTTCTTTCCATTGAAGCATGAGACAGCGTAGAAGATGTCGCAGTTATCGTTGTTCCAGTTGTCTATGTGGGGGTGCAGTTCCTCGATTGTGTCCGTGAACACATGTTGTTTTCTTTTCGTGAGTTCTACCGCGCAATACGAGCCTAAACCCGGAGACGGCAAAACCACCGCTAGGAACTCAAGCGGAGTCATGTCTATCCTTTGGGTTATTTGAAGTCGTCGTTAGCGTGTGCTACGCCTTGCTGAAAACCTTCTTCAAAGCCGTCTTGATAGATTGATTCTCTGGCATCAATAAAACCAGCCAAGCGTTCTACAAGCGTCTCAACCCAGTCCGGTGGAACTTTGTCGAAGCCCGTGATGTAGATGTAGCGCAGAAGTTCGTTGTTACTCAGTTGCTTAGGTTGAATGCCTTGCATGTTTTTCTCCAAGCCTCGTCGGCTGTGCTTGATGTTTGTAGGATTTTGAGAAGTGAGCTTGCCGATGGCCGGTAAGCTACAAAAACTTCGCCGCCGCCGAACCAGTTGTAAACAGATTGGCGTGAAACACCAAGTGCTTGAGAGATTCTTACGACAGAAAAGTTGTGGTGAACAGCCCAGCGCCCGAGTTGGTTACCCAACGTCTTCGGCGCTTTCATGACCATGTTGATTGTTTGTTGTGAGTAAGCCATGTTGTAAGGGGCCGAAGCCCCCTCCTCCTTAGTCTTCTTCCCAATCGTCAACCATTGCCGCCAAGTTTGATTTCTTGGCAGGCACGGCATTCGGCTTCTTCTCTTCCTTACGCACAGTAGGCTCTTCGCTTTCTTCCTCCACAGCAGGCGCGGCCTTGGCTTTCTTTGCCTTGGGTGCTGGTGCTGGCGGTTCTTCTTCCTCAGCCACTTCAGCCACGGCAGGACGTTTGCCAGCAATAGCCAGAGGAGCCGCCACCGTAGCGGGTTTCGGCATAGTCATAGAAACGGCACGCTGGGCTTCGGGAGAAGCGGCTTTTGCGGAGACTGTCTCATACTCGTCATCGTTCAACCAGCGCATCTCTTTGAAGAACAGCTTCGGGCTTTCCGACTTGGTATCAAACTTCAGACGCGTCACGACCAAGCTGGGGTCAATAGGGTCTTGTTGCGCCATCAACCACTTGACGTACGCCTTCAACGGACGGTTGTCACCTTCACCATCACCAAAGATGGACTTAGCTGGCAGAGTCAACTGGAGAATGTCGCCATCCATATCGTTGGCTAACACTACGGCAACACGTTGCTGGAAGCGGCATGCGCGGCTGTTGTTCTGACCAGACCCTGCAATATTCTGTGGGCAGTCTTTGCAGTTGGCGTGCTGTTTGTTACCCGCATCAATAGAGGGGGTCTTACCATCAGCCGACCAGCAGTCAGGCGCAGACACCTCACCATCGTAGGACTTGGCGTAGAACACGCGGCCAATGTCTGGCGCAGCGGCAACGAACACAACGTCCAGATAGCGTTCTTCGATTGAAGCGATCTCTTTACCGCCGCTGTACAGACGGAACACGCCGCCTTTGATTGAGATACGTTTGGATGTATCTACGTTGTTGCCAGCCAGAGCTTTAGCAACTGAGGACATGCCCTCACGATTCTTTGCAAACGCGGGTACGTTTGCTTTGTTAAAAAGCGTCACATTAGTCATGTGATATTTCTCCTGATTACTTGGTTGGTTTGCGAACAGAGATTGCGTACTCAGTTAATGAGTTCAATCCGGGTGGTACGAGGCCGGGGTTGTCTTCAAGGAATGTTGCCATGTTGGTCTGCGCAATACGCTTCTCCAACAAGTCAACGGCTTCGTGTTGAAGCACGAATGTCTTGAATGAATCCCAGTCTTGTGTGTTGTAGCGTGTCTTTGTTGACAACACCACAGTGCCTTGGTCAGTGCGCACAGAGGACATGCCCAGTGCAAGCATCTGATCTTTGAGTGCGATCTTCACGGTGTCTTGTTGCCGCTTGATTTCCTCAACTTCGTTTTCGTACGCTTGAGTCAGCTCTTGAATTCGAGCCGCCATCTTACGGTACACCTTAGCCAACTTGTCCATAGGGACAGTGGTTAATTCGTTGTGCTCCTCTTGTGCGGGAGCGTCATCGTCTATTGTTGTAGTCACTTGCTTCTCCTGTTGTTTTGTCTAACGTTTAACATCATACACGGAACAAAATCCAATGCAACTCCTTTCTTTAAATATTTTTTACTTCGCTGTCAAACATGTTTACAAGCAGTTTATGCTCGTCAACTTTACCCTCCATAGCCTTGAATAGTTTTTTCTCAATCGGGCTTGACTCAATGTGTACCACAGTAACTTTGTCAGAGTCTTGACCTTTGCGATCAGCGCGAGCGATACATTGCGTGTACATCTCCACGCTCATCAGTGGCCCAAAGAACACAACAGTGTCTGCGGCAGTTAGGGTAATCCCGTGCGCTGTTGCTTGTGGTTGCAAGACCAGCACGCGTATCCTGTCAGTGGTCTGAAAGTCGCCGATGATCTGTCCACGTTTGCTGGCGCTCACGTCGCCATGAATCTGTCCCACGGCATAGCCTTGCTTGCTGAGGTGCGTCACTATGGTGTCGATGCTGGAACGGAACAACGCAAAGATGATGACTTTGCGTTCAGTCTCCTCAAGCACTTCGTCCAGCACGTGTAGGCGAGGAGATGCGTCGAACTCCACAACCTCCCTGTCGTCTGTGTACGCGGCACCGCAGGATATTTGTAGCAGCTTGTTTACCGCAACACCCGCGTTGACTGCGCTGATGATTTCCCCTGCCGCACGCACCATCATCTGCTCTTTCAGCATTCGATAGTATTTGTTTTGTTGTGGTGTCATTGGCACTTCGCGTGTCACTGTGATTACTGGCGGCAAGTCAAGGCACTGATCTTTTGTGAAACGAATTGCTGGTTGCAGTGCTTCGTACACCAGTGGCCGTGCGTTATCTTTTGGTGCCCACTTGAACATGCTGATCTTGTTCATCACCTTGTCGCGCCACGCTGTCTGAAACTTCGGCACACCGCTTGGGTTAACCAAACGTGCAAGGCCATACGCATCAACAGGCGATTGCGATGCAGGAGTGCCAGTCATCATCCACAGGTATGTCTCAGGCTTGATGATTGATGCCAGCGCTTTCCAACGCCGTGTTGATGGGTTCTTGTAAGCGTTGGCTTCGTCAACAATAATCAAATCAAAGCGGCCATCGTTTCGTATCTCATCAGCGATTAGGTTCAGTCCATCGTAGTTTGCAATGACGATCTCGTAGTCACGTTGAATCATCTCTATGCGGCGTGATGCTTGTTGATGGTGGGCAACGATGGCGCTTCTGTGCATGGTGCTGTTCATGATGTCGCCCATCCACGCGCTGTGCATGATTGATAGAGGACACAGTACCAACACCCTGCGTACTTCTGAACGTTCCATCAAGTAGTCAGCCGCCCACAATGCAGACAGCGTTTTACCAGTGCCGGGGTCGTTAAAACAGAACGCTCTGCGATGCAATGTCAAGAATGCCGCTGTCTCAATCTGGTGAGCCATAGGCTTATACTTGCCCGGCCAACCATAACGTCCTTTGATTGGCGATGGCACATCTTTGACACCGAGGTTTTTAAGTACCCTGCTTTCATCAAGCCCCCAGTACACAGCAACCTGATAGATGCCATCTTCTTCGCTGAGTACCTTGTGTTTTGGAATGATGCTGTATTTGTTTGGGTCACGTGTGCGCAGTATCAGCGCCTTGTTGTCAACTATTTCCATGTTCTCTTCCCAATAAGTAGTAGTGCAGTGCCGCGTCCATCTCCATACGGTTTATTATTTCGTGACTAACTAATTTTCTATTTGCCAACTCTTGTGCAACTCTTGCAATGTCATCGAACCTGCGTTCGTACATCTCGTCCAACGTCACGTTGCGAGCACCAAACCTAACCATCCACAGGTTGCGCAGTGTTTCAGTTGCTACGTGTTCAAGGCCTGTACGCATACGCATGTGTAACTCCAGCGTTGTTGGCACGTCTGCCCACCCCGTAGCGTACCGCCCTGTTGCTTTGTATTTCAACGTACTCATGCGTCCTCCTTCAACCGCGCCCACGGCGTGTTGCTGGCGTGGAACTCAACTTCTTCCATGAGTTTGTTTCTGTGGAGTCTTCCCGATGCGTCCATCCAGAACTCTTCTTCTAGCTCAGACACGTCTACCCACTTATCCTCAAACTTTATACGCCACATATCTACCAGTCTTGATAGTGGGATGGCATACGCTTCACGTTTGTTGGGGTCGTCTACGCCGCGCATGTTGCTTACTATTGTTGATCTTTGTTTTACTAGTCCTTGTCCCCCATACGAACTCCCTTGAATAACTCCTGCAAAAATTTGTTTTTGTAGTTTTCGGCTTTCTTCCTCGTATACCCAATCTAATTTATCTTTTAGTTGTTGACCTAAGTCTTTCATTCTTCCCATTTGCTTCTCCTGTTATTGCTCTGGCATGCGGCACACGTACCGCGCTCTGTCTGTTAAAAAATGGACTTCAACTTCTCCGAGTTGTTTAAGTCTCTTGAACGCACTGCTAAAGAACTCGTCTCCCTCTAATGTTTCTAAATCTATCCACTTGTTTCCAAAACGTGCTTCCCACACATCAATCAACCTGCTGACAGGAATATTGAACGCTTCGGATTCAAGCATTGCAGTTGTGACTTCACTGTCAACAAACGCCTTTGCGCGAACTACACCGCTACTTAATGCTGTGGTCAGACTTCCGTGCGAAGCTGCGGTTACTTGAAGCGGACTTGACACTGAGATTGCTGCGCTTTGTAGTCCCGCCTTTAGATAAGGGCTGCTTGTGATCGACATCTTTTCCATCTCCTTTGTGTACGAGTCCTTCTTTCATAAGCATTGCGCGTGCTTTGTTTCGAGCGGCTCGTTTTTTAATGATTTCTGGTTTTTGTTCGTACTTGGCATACGACGGACGGTCTTCTGGATTTTTATAAGGCATGAGTGTTCCTTAGTGTTTTGAGTTGAACTCGCATGTTTTTACCGGGCACCAACCGCACAGAGGCGTTTGATTTGGGTTCCACACATCGTTTGCAAAAGATGCTTCTAGCCGAGCGTAGCGTTCACGGTAGCTCCACCAATGTTTCTTTGCATCGTCTGCGGTCATTGTCATTTTCACAATGTCATTCTTTACAAGAAACAATAACGCAGAGTTAACCCTGCGTATGTGGGGGAAGTGTGCGAACACCATGATAGACATGAGCACAAGCTGATCGCGGTCTGGGTACTTGTTGTTGCCGGTCTTGTAGTCTGCCACCCATGCGGTCAGGTTCTCGTCATCAACAATTAACAGGTCTGCGATACCACGCACCCATACGTTATCCGCTTTCCACTTCGTTGGCAATAGGTCTGTGGTCAACGCCATCTCGTACTCTGCCAGCTTACGGCCAGACTTATTCAGCAACGCATCCACCACAGGTTGGAACTGTGCGTACGCAGGAGGTATTGGCTTGCCCTCCTTGACGTACAACTCCAATGCTTCGTGGACTTGATTGCCGTACCGCGTTGCTTCGGTCTCTGTGAACGGGTAGTTCTTGAGTACCTTGACTTCTTGGTAACGGCGCTGACAACCCTCAAAGTCTTTGAGGGAGGAGTGTGACCATGCTTGTTTTTTCATAGTTGGGCTGAGTCTACAGATAGGGATAGGCGGTTGGCGAACGCTGTCACAAACTTCTCGTCGTAACACAGGTCGTGCCCCATGTCGTGAAGTACTGCGTGCGTCAACTCATGCCAGAACGTGTCGGCCATCTCTGCTTTGCCTAGCCTGTTGTCCTGCATGTCGTGTGTCGCCATCCAGATGATGCCGTGCTGATAGTCAATCGCGGCAAGGGTGTTCTTCGTCCTTGCTTTCCTGACCTTGATGATTGCGTAGGTCTTGGTGCCCACTGTTATTTTCTTGGGTATCTTCATGTGCTTCTCCTCATGATTTTGCTAACCCGTACCTACGGTGTGCACCACCGTCAGCGGCCAGAGGTATCCCCAGCATATAACTCGGTTCCATAGTCATTTGCGCCAAGACCCAAGTCTTCGCGTCAACAACTTCTTCATCCGGTACAACAGCGATCAACTCGTCGTGCACCGTGCCAGCGATGGGGTACTTCTTCGCTACCCTCAACATGCCATCCGTCATCACGATTCTGGCAAGTGCTTGCGTCACATTGTTTGTTATCTTACCTGCATACAACTTTGTTGCACGCTCTCCGTACACCCACTGCGGTTTGCCGTTGTCACCTTGTTCAAGACGCAGGTTGGGGTACAGAAGTTTCATTCCGTTTGGCAATTCTATCTCGCCTTTGCGGAATGTCAAACACTTGTGGGTGTACTCTTTACCCATATACAAACATCTGTGTATAAGCTCGCTGAACAACCCCCACATCGCCACAATAGGCCAAGCGGTCTGGCGGTAAGTGTCGATGATTGCCTTGGCGGCAAGGGCATGCACCAGCAAATCTTTATCAGAACAAGTGTGAGGGATGTCAAATAGCTTGGTGTCGTTGCCGTCCCACTTGGCAAACTCTTTTGCGTACTCAGAACTTACACCGAGTGCTTTGGCAAAGTCCTTAGAGTACCTGACAGGCGGCGCACCAAGGAAGCCAGTAAGAAGCTGGGACGCAAACGAAGCCCAGCCGAGACCGTACCCGCAACCAAGTAACGCGCTCTTCGCAGACTGCCGCAAGTCTGGGTGGCTTTCCTTAGTGAGTCCGGGTATGTTAAACATCTGTGCACCGAAAGCGGCATAAGGGTCACCACCAGCACTGAAGATGTCAAGCATCTCGTGGTAGTCACTAAGCCACGCGAGGACTCGCGGTTCAATTTGTGAGAGATCACCCACGACGAGCTGGTAGCCTTCGGGAGCCATAATTGCTTTGCGTAAGAAACTTCCGCGCTTGAGGTTTTGCATGTTGATGGCGCTTCCCTTTGCCGCCGTCCAGCGACCCGAGAGAGCACCGTAATACGATAGCGGAACCGGTAGTTTGCCGCGCTGACTGATGTCAAGAAATCGCTGTGCCCTCGTTCGTTCTGTCGTGGATTTAACTTTAAGGCGTGCTTCACAAAGGAGGGCAACGTCTTCACGTTCACCATTGAGTAACGCTTGGAAGAGGGCATCGTTCTTGGCAAAAGCGAACGCCGTTTTGCCGGTAGTTTTACTGACCTTAGTCGGGGGAGTAACCCCGAGGCTTTGAAGTACATCAGCAAACTTCGGGTTCGACGCAAGCTCAGCCTCTTGTATGCCGAGGCGTTGAAGTAATCCTTCACGTAGTTCTCCTTCTTCTGTTAATGCCTGTATCAACATCTTGCTGTCAAGCTCAAGTATTGGGCGTGTGTACATCTTGAGCGTCATGTCGATCAGTCGCAACTCCTTCGATGGATAGGCATTAGCCAACCGTTTGAATATTTCCTCGCACAGAAACACATCATGTTTGCAGTACTCAGCGAGTGCTCGCTCGGTCTCGGGGGCCAACTCGTGAACTCCATCAGTTGAGTGTATAGCTGTGCCTTTGGCGGGCAATCCAAAATCTGCTGCCAGTTTTGCAAGTGAGTTCCCAACTTCCACGCCGCGTAAAGCTCGCGCCATTGATAGGGTGTCGAAGATGAATGCGGGTTGATAACCGTAGACCCACTCAATAATGGATATATCGAACTGTGCGTTATGCGCAAGCACGGCGGTTCGTCCCCAGTCGATTCCTGAAAAGAATTTAGGTAGTCCATCTCCTCCAACCCACTCAATTGGGCTGTCAGTTCCGAACTCATGTATACCTGCTCCAAACGCTTTAAATCTCTTATCACGTATGTACTCCTCTGTTGTCATCTTGGATAGCGTGTAGTCACGCTTGTCCCACCGAGTCTCGAAGTCGATGGTGACTATCTTGTCAAATGGTTTAGTCAATTAAATGCCTCCTTTGGGGGTGCGCCAATAACGTTCAAGAAGCCGAAAAAATCGTTGGCTTCCAGCATAAGTTCTGCCGCCTCCATCTCGTTGCAGTTGAGCGTAACGATACCGCCCAGCTTGTCACTACCATTGAACAGAATCACTGCTTGCTTTGCATCAGGGCCATAGCACTGGACGAGTTCCAGCACCACAGTCTTGAAGTGCTGCTTCTCTTCGTCCGACATCAGCGCCAGCCGCGCTTCTAAGTTGTGTTCGTCGTTCATGTCAATACCTTTCTGAGTTCGTTTATGTTGTCTTCGTTAACCACCATTGCCACTCCCCCTGCGCTTCGTATGCGGCGCAGATGTTCTTCTTGAAGCAGGGTGGGTTTGTTCTTCCCTGCCTTTGCTTCCACGCCAATGAACACACCCTTGGCGCATACCAGAAAGTCTGGCACCCCTGAGTTGCCGTAGCCTGTGCCTATTGGCATAGCGTAGTACACGCCAAGCTCATCCAACAACTTCCTGATTTGCTTCTTTACTTTTACTTCTGGTGTCGATGCCATACAGTTTCCTTTGAATTGGTGAGGGGGTCAAGTAGATTCCGCGCCCCCTCGCTTCGCGGTTGGAAAGTCGGACAACAGCGGTCATCCAAAGGCTAGGCACCACTGCTGTCCGTGATGTTGTGGTCGCATCTACTAGGCTTACACACATCACAACTGGAATACCGCCTAGCCCTTGTTCTGTACTTCTTTGAGTTTCATCATGTAGTGTCTACACTTACCCAAGTCATCACTGCCTTCTTTGCGGCCAGCACGCAGC
>Ga0209297_1000086_pt1 | contig 64697 bp, 82 predicted proteins | sample S_130805_MF_Meta_FD_187322 | JGI IMG/M metagenome (GOLD analysis project Ga0209297, IMG submission 187322) | Freshwater microbial communities from Lake Simoncouche, Canada to study carbon cycling - S_130805_MF_MetaG (SPAdes) (version 2) | ecosystem: Environmental > Aquatic > Freshwater > Lake ...
GTTAGCTATGCAAGCACAATTATCTATGCCGGAAATTAGTTTAGTTATAAGCCAAGGGGATATAACAGTAAAAAAAGTTTGCGGAAGTTGTTATGAATGGGCGGACATAATGCTCAAGGAGCGTGCCAAATGACTAACTGTTGCGACGCTAATGGAAACTGCACCCAAGGCAAAGACTGCGCTATAAGAAAGCAGCACAGGGAAACCACTAATCAGGCATACATTAACCACGGCAAGATTACTGACACTGACCCATATTCCGACACTATTGGCACTGTCAAGGCGCTTATATCCGTCTTGGTTGTCTGCGTTGCTGTTACGCTGATTTCATTTTTTATTTGGAGTAAGTGATGACAGGCTATCAAAGCAAGAAGGCAGCGGCGCTAGATGAGGACGGGATGTACCTTGTTCATCAAACAAAAAAAATTGAACAGATAAAAGACTATGCTTATCCCTGCATGATGGCAGAAAAGGCGCTTAAAAACGCTTACAACCTAATGCTTGAAGGTAAAAAAGATCAAGCTATTGCGGAGTGCATTACCGCAATCCATGAAATTGAAGACATCATTACCGCTATACAAAATGAGAAAATCAAGGCATCAACTAATTCGTGACACTTTGTTGGAACATAAAGATGGCTTAACAAAAAGCCAAATTTGCAACATTACAAACATTAGCCCAAATTCAATAAAAAAGTCTTTAGACGCAATGCCAGACGTTTACATTGATAGGTGGATAGTGCCCGCGAAGAAGGCCGTTACACCCGTTTATGTTGCAGTTGATGTGCCGGAGGATTGCCCTATGCCGAGTAAATCCTAGTTCCTTTGTTATCAATAATTAACGTTTGACCCCTTGGCTTGCCCTTGGGGTCATTCGGAATGCTAACGTGTGTCCAGCGGTCAAACTCACGGATTAGTTGGTCATAGGGTAAACCCTTGGACATGATTGTTTGCACTACTTGGTCAGGGGTCATGCCAGGGATGCGAAGGTCGGCGGCGCAACCTACCCGATGTTGGCTTGTATCCTTGCTGCCTACTGCATCATTTACTTCTTTGCATCGAAACGCTGAGTTAACCATAACCGGCTTGCCGCCCAACGCAACTTTGACTTGTTCCAAAAAGTTTGCAAGGCGTATAAGATTTGTTCTTTCACTAGGACTAGGTTCATTCTTAAACTCCCGATGGTCGGTTATGGTTAATTCCTCTAACGTGAAGTTTGGACTAAGGTTCATTTTGACGCTACGCCTTGCATTTTTTCGGCGGTACGCATACCACCAAGGCCAAGCATTCCCAAAAGCAAAGGCATCATTGTTCCGGTATCCATTGTGGGAAACTTAACAGGGTGACCAGCCAAAGCAGAACCCCACTCAGCCAGCGGGCCGATGACAAATTGGACAGCAAATCCAGCGCCGCACACCCACCCAATAGCAGGCCGCCAGCCGGACACAAAAATACTATTGCTTGCTGCTTCAATCTTGTTAATGTCCATTTGCCCTGTAATTTGGGCTAGTTCTCCATTCTGTTGTAGCTTGAGCAACTCTAACTTAGCAGCGGCCTGCTGGGCGGGGTCAGGCAAAACTCGGTCTAAGACTTTGCCGCCAATCTCAAGCAGCGTTGATACAGGGTCAAGGGCCATGCTTGATCTCCTCATCATGCGACAGCTTCACGCCAGCCAGCAGCCCAATAAAGCCGCCAATGATGGTTTGGAAGGCGGGCGACAACAGCTTAAAGATTTCAGCGTTATCCACTTCTTTTGACCACAGGCCAAGTAGAAAGGCCATAACCATGCCTAGCACCGAGATGCAAAGGGTTGCGCTGACCATAAGCGTAACTGCAAAGGTCAACCTTGCTTTGATGTTGTCGTTCACTTTTTCCCCGCTTTCTCTATGATCTTTGCGCGTAGCAAAGGACTGTCTGATGTACCTGCCCATTCGGGCAAGGCGTTCCAAATAATCATGTAATCGTTTGAATTGCATGATGTTTTATCTAACCACTCCAACATAGCTTTGTGGCGTTCCGCTGGGTCGTGCGTTGACCAGGCTATAACGTACAATTCTTGCACCGCGCAACTTGATTTGGGCGGCGGCTTCTTTGGCAAAGGCGGTTCCGTACTTAGGATTAGCTTGTCCTGGGCAACCGATACGGTCACCAGTACCAATAGAAGTACGGCCCAACGCATACATTAGTTTTTACCCACCCAATGGCTTAAATAGCCCAATATGCTGCCAATAGCAGACACCATAACCATACCAGCGTAAAACGAACCTTTGCCTTGATTTGCTATTTCAACTAGTTTGTCAATGTTGGTTTCCAACTTGTCGATCTTGGCGCTCATCTCGTCAAACCGGCGCTCGTAGTCCTGCACTTTTTGCCAAAGCACACCATAACGAACAGGGTCAATCTCAGGCGCGTTCATGATTTTTGTATAAAAGCTAATGCGTAGTAAGTTGGAAGGTTAGTCCCTACATTACTTGTTACAGAAGATGTAAAGCCACCTGTGTTACCTACGGCGTAAGTGTTACCGGCCCCGACTACAAACGAATCTTTAAGGTTAGGCGTTCCATTAGACCCATCGCAAAGGTAATAACCGGATGGAACAGAACTAATTGAACCAGACCACATGATGATGCCGCCACTAGGAACTGCGCTAACCGCCGAAGTTGTACCAATGATGCCGTATAAGTTGTCGTAAGTTTGGATTACGTTGTTGCTTGAATCAGCCAGGACAAACTTGTAGTTAGTTCCCGAAGTAAGCCATATCTCATTAGGTGGTCGTCCATCCGTGCCTAACTGGATAGGATTGGTGTTAGCTATTGTGCCTGCCAAAGTTGTGTAAGTAGCCGTAGGCGTTGTAGTGCCCGCTGCATAAGTGTAGATGTATCCCCCGTTAAGGGGAATGCCGGTGGTGGTAAAGAATTGGAATCCGTTACCTATGGGTGAAAGATTAACTGCCATTTTTAGTCCTCAATTACACCGCTATATTTTGCAGCAGCGTTTCTGCCAAATTGCTCTTTTTGCTTGTTTGCAAACCATCCTTTACCCATTTGAACAATAGGAACTGACATACCTCCAGTGCCTTTTGCCGCCAATGCTTCAAGTCCTGTTGCACCTGCTTGCTTTGCCATTTCTGCAATTTGTCCTGACAAAGTATTGGAATAATTAAACACTTTTGTTTTTGGCTGTGCAATTTTGTTTGTTAAAAAATTAATTTCATTAAGATTTTTTGCGCCTTCAACGCCATGTAAATCTAATAATTTTTCTCTTTGATTGTATAAATAATCGTGCAGACCTTTAGGCGTAAGATTAAAAATGTCACCAGAAACGCCGCTTGCTTTTTTTAATGCTTCAATTTCACCGGCTTTCATTGCTTGGTGCGCTTCCGAATCTTGACCTAATTCACGAATCATGCGTTGTATGTCTGCGCGTGAACCTTTAGTTACATATTTACTATGAAACGTGTCAGCACCAGCACTACCAATTTCTTCTGCTGCATCTTTAGCACTTACCGCTTCTTTAACAGATTGTTTGTAACCAGGCACATCACGAATCGTATCAAACCGTTCTTTTGCTAATGCAATTGCTTTATCAGCTAATGGTTTAAGTGTTGCAGCATCGCCTACCAATGGAATTTTTTGCAATTCTTGACGAATAACAAATGCGGCAGCACGTTCACTACCTTTGCCTTCTTTCATGTATTGACCAAGGCGTTGGTTCAATTTTAAAAATTTGTCAAATGTCATTTGCCCGTTTGCTTCTTCAATTTGCGTTAATGTTTTTTGCAATGATTCGGGCACATCATTAGACAACAATTCTTCTGAAAGTTTGTTTTTTGAATTTTCAATAAATTTTAAACCATCAACAGGAAATTGATCTGTTGGCGCTAATCCTTTTTCTTGGCGCAATTCATTGTATTTATTTTTTAAATCTCCATAAGCGTTGCTAATGTTTTCTTGCCGAACAGCATCATTTTTAAGAAACCCATTAATTTCTGCTTGACCAATATCATTAGGCCCATAGTCTCTAATGTTAGGCGCTACTTCATCTCTTACTTTTTCCAATGCAGTTTTTACTTGTGCTGGTTGGTTTTCAAACAATGGGCCAATAGTTTCTTGATGTGCACCTCGATTGTTCCATTCGTCCGCATAGCCTTGTCCAGTACGCTGGCCTCTTGAAAGATTAATGCCGTGTTTGTCTTCCAATAATGCCGCTTGCCCAGCTTCTAAATTTACTTTATTAGGGTTAGAATTTTTAAGTATTTGAGATAATTCTGGACTAGCTTCTCCAGCTAAAGCATTTACTGCCGTAGGCTTGTCTACTGCGGCTGCACCTACGCTTCCACCCGTTCCAGGCGTTTTAGGCGCTCCAACTTCAACGGTGTACTCTGGCAAAGCCGCCTTAATTTTGGCAACACCTGTTTTTATAGGTTTAGCAGAAAATGGAGCCGCCATCATTGCAGCAGACACACCTTGTTCAATGTCGGTGGGACTAATGCCGGTGCGTTGGCCTACCGCTTCTGCGCCTTTTGCAATTACCCCGCCAATTGCTTGTTGGGCTTGTGTCGGCAATGAACCTTGATAACCTGGCGTTTCAACCGTTCCCGTAAGCCGACCAAACGGGTTAGCTAATGCTTGAGATACAGGCGCTGCCGCTGCGGTCGCTTCCTCTGGGTTAAGTCCAAATACTCGACCAGCACCATATCCAACCGTTCCGGCAACCGCAGAAGGAATATTTCCAACCACATCAAGCACGGCGGCAGTTTCTCCACGGGCACGTTGTTTAAGTTGCAAAGCCCGCTGGAATGCTTGTGCAACCGGCCCCATCGGTGGCTGGTAAGACTGCAATTCTGCTGCCGTTGGCCCACCTTGACCGCCTCGACCACTTCCACCGCTTGCAGCCATAGGTGCAGGCATATCAAGAAAGTCGGCAAATGTGCCGGTTTGTGGTGTACTAGGGTTAGCTTGATAATATGATTGCAACATTGCGGCAACTTCGGGCTTTCCTTGTGCCGCTTGTGCTTCATATTGTTGTAGCAATTCTTTTGGAAGTTTGCCGCCCGTCCATTTCATGCCACTAGGCGCAGCAGTAGCTGCTTGATCGCCACCAAGGAAATCAGCAAAAGTAGACATTATTGAATAATCCCAAATTGTTTAGCCATTGCACGTTTTTGACGCAATGCAGTAAGTTCCGCAGGGCTCATTGCTTGCATCATCTTTTGCGCGTCTGCTTGCGACATTTCTTGGAAGAAACGTGGGTCAGCAGCGTTGTTCCATTGTAAAAGTTTGTTTTGATAAGTTGTTGGGTTTCCTATTGCGCTTTGCAAGAAATTAGATTTTGCTGCGTTAAACGATTCTTGACCAATCAATTGGTTAGTGACGCGCAACATACCTTCTTTTGTCATCTTGGTGTTGGGACTAGCCAATTCAGCAAGACCACGCGCAGCATCCGTATTACCACCGGCAAGTTGAAGCAATTTGGTGTTTTTTGCCAATTCGTCTGTAGAAGAACTTTCCAAAATGTTGTAAGGAATTCCAAGCGATTGTGCAAGATTAGCAGCAAATTGTTTCTTTTCTGACAATGCGCCAGTAAAAGATTCTGGAATAAGTTTTTTAATGTTTTGGTAAATGGCAATTTTTTGCGGTGCTTCACTAGCTTTTTGCGAAGTTGCAGCCCAATCACTACTCAAAGTTGTACCCAAGTTAGCTTGTATATTTGTTGTAGCTGGGCCTACTCCAGCTTGTACTGGCCCTGCCGGTCTTTGTGATTGTGGGCCAAGGTAAGTTGTCTCACCTAATGGCCCTGCAACCGTTGTAGTAGGTGGCAATTGAGTTTCAATGCCTGCGCCCATTTGTTGCCCTGGCGCTTGTACCGCAAGAGCGCCGCCAGCAGTCATGGGCACAGTCGCCGCACCCGTAGAAATTGCTTGTGTTGCGGGGTACAACCTATCAATATGAGCCGATGCCTCTAAAGACTGAAGGCCATTGCGACCAAGCCATAAACGAAGTTCCGCAGGCGTTCCAGTTTTAGGAATTTGTGCTAAAGATTGTTTAATGGCATCTTCGCCAGCGCCACTATCTTTTAACGTTTTGCTCATTGAATCCGTAATGTCTTGCACCGAAATATCTTCTTTAGTAGCAAGACCAAGCAATTGACGGGCTGCGTTTGATTGAAATTCTTTTAACGCTTGAACCCGTTTTACATCCGCATCGCTTATTGATGCCGATATACGGGATTGTTCTGTTCCAGCAGCAACATTGGCGTTTGCTTTTGCGCCTTGTAATTCTGCCTGCGCTCTTTGAAGTGCAAGCGGGTTTAATTGTTGGGCTTGCTGCAATTCCAATTGCTTGGCCTGCAAAGCTAACGGGTTAAGCTGCTGTGCTTGCTGGTAATTCTGCACACCCGATGCCAAGTTCATCATGTCTGCCAGCGAAGTCTGCTGGACAGGGTTTGTGTAGCCGGTGAAAAAGTCTGCCATATTTATTCCTTACGGGGGTGGAGTTTTAACACCTTGGTTTAGCAACGCCGCAAGGAATGCAGCATTAGCAGCAGCATTAGCACCGCCGCCCGCAGCTTGAGCTTGTCCAAGCATAGCAGCCGCAGTAGCGTTTCCAAGGCCAATATTAAGGTTAGAAATATTAGTTCCGTAAGACGTTCCCGCCGATGACGCTTGCTTATTAGCATCTGTGCCAATGCCCGCCATGTTTGACAGGTTGTTGTAAATGTTGTTACGCTGCGTTTGGTAATTTTGGAACGCATTTTGATATGCATTACCGGCGTAGTTTTGCGTGTAGTTTTGCAAGCCTTGTAACGTATTGCCCGACAATGCACCACCGCCCACGTTAGCTGCCCGTTGGTTAGCCATTTGACCCTGCTGAAGCATAAAGTCGTAGTTAGGGGCTAATCCAGAAGTAAGATCGTTTTTATCAAATTGATGTGTTAAGTACCCAGAGCCTGCGCCCATTGTGGTGGGTTGACCCGTAACGGGGTCATACATTTGATATGTACCGCTACCAAGTTGCCCCATTTGATTCAGCGCATTTATGCCTGTGCCTTGGTATGGCTTTTGGAAACCTAATTGTGTGTCGTAAACACCTTTTAAAACGTCTTGAGAAGCCTTTGTAGCATCTTGTTGGGCTTTTAAACCCGCACCTATTGCGCCGGACGTATTTAATGCCGTAGCTGCGTTTACGCCGCCCGACAACAATGCGGCAAGTTGCGTTCCCGTAAGGCCGGTAGCGTCTTTTAATTTTTGAAGTAGGCTTGGGTCTATTGGAACCGACGTTGGAATATTAGTTCCGGGCGGCCCTACGTCTGGTGGCGGTGGAGTGCCAGGCGTAGCTGTAGGTGGCAACGTAGGTGTTGGAGTTGGAATGTTAGACCCAGGAGGCCCAACATCAGGAGGAGGCGGTGTGCCAGGTGTGCTTGGTGGGCCACTAGGTATAGGAGGAACAACATCAGGCGTAGGCGGCAACGTAGGCGGGCCAACATTGGGAGGAGGCGGTGTTCCAGGCGTAGCCGTTGGCGGTAAAGTTGGAAAATCTGACAACGGAGTAGGCGGCCCAACATTTGGAGGTGGTGGAGTTCCAGGTGTAGCCGTAGGAGGTAATACAGGCTCTAAAGAATTAACATTAGAACCAGTTAAATTTGCAATATCTCCCAATGGCGTACCTGTGTTTGCAGGGTTAAATACGGCAGAAGTAGTTGCACCAGGTATTTGAGACAAAGCATTAGCGCCAACCGCTGAAGCTGGTATGCCAGCCGCCGCCGCTGCTTCTAAAGCAGAAGCGTTTACTCCATATCCCGCTGTGCCAACTAATGATTCAATAGCCGCAGGCGTTAATGCTGTCCCTGCTGCTCCTGCTCCAGCCAAACCTTCTGCTGCACCAGCCGCCACCGCACTTTTACCAAACAATGAACCAATAACTGGGCCAAGGAAATATGCGCCACCTGCCAAAGCAGCTATTTTTAACAAATCACCAAAACCATGGTCACTGCTTCTATTTGCTGTGTTTTGATATTGCCCGTTTGCGTCAAAATTTACATACTGGCTGTGTCCATTGTCGTAACGATAGCCAATAGGAGGGCCATACTCTACTGATTCACCCCCCCCTCGTCTTCCACCGCCGCCTTCAGTATACGTTTGATAAAGAGGCTCCATTGTTGTGCCAAGTCTTTTTTCCTCGGCAAGTACACCGGCTGGTTTTGGCGCATCTTCTTTTTTTAATCCTGCCGCAATAGGGTTAAATTCATAACCTAAAAAAACAGGCGTGCCTCTCTCCCCTCCTCTACCCGTTTGTTGATCATAAACGGGAACCATCCCGTACCCTTGGGTTTGAGAATATGTTTTACTTGGTTCTTGAATATCTCTTGGCATGATTTGTCCTTAAACGTTGTAGTATGGGATTTTATAAGCGTTACCGTTAACGGTGACATTTATAAACCCAACCGGATTAGCGGGCAACGTTGCAGAGCCGGTGGTTGCTGTTGTGGCGCTAGAAAAATTCAACAAATTAAGAAAAAACTGTTGCCATGCGCGTGATGGACGGTTTGTGTTTGCATCCAAAAACGGCGCTTGTGGATACGGGTTTATTTGTTGAGTGTTAGACAGTGCCATTAGCTATCCCCATTCGTGGCTTTAAGATTTGCAGAAACAATGACCGCATTAACAGGGTCGCTAATAGACACTTCAAACACCCGATCACGGGCCATGCCCAAACGCCGCCAAATAGCACGGTTTTTGTATCTTCCTAATTGACCAATGTTTGCCCAATATTCCCGCGACCAAGTAGAGCCTCCGTCATTAGACCAGCGCAACATTGCTTGTGGGTTAGTTGTTGTGTCCGTGTAGGAACTTGCCACATAACTTCCTATGATAAAAGTCATCAATGGGTCAATCGTAAAAGTAGCAGTCGGCGCAATAACATACGGGCTGCCTAAGTAGTTGCTTACAGGAATTGCGTTTACAGAAAGCCCCGTCGTGCCTACGCCAGGTTGAAATTGAAGCTGTAGTTCATCAAAGTATTGACGCTGAAAGTCTGTAACCAAATGAGGCGCACGGCGCAGCCTACGAACGTTTTGTCCGTTATCGGTGTAGTTTTGTCTATCTAGGTAATACAGTTTTCCGTTTTGATAGTCGCCAACTAGAACTAAACCTTGGAAAGAAGCGGAACAATTACTGCGGTGACGCTGGTAAGTCCCATCCGAGGCCATTGACAACCATTTATGCCACATTCCCGTTGTTAAGTCATAAGCCCAGGTTAAGTTCAAAGTCGGAAAACTTGTAACGTAAACTTCATGGCCTTCTAGCTGATAAGTGTACGAAATTGCGTCATCAATGTATTGATTTGTAAGCGTGTTTTCCACCGCATGGTTAGAAATGCGTTTAGGAATGTAGCCTTCCATTTGCATAATTTGCGCTTGGCCTCGGTTGTTGCGAGATACATAAGCAAACGAATTACCTAGACGGGCTACCGAAAACTGAGCCGCAATGCCGTGCTGGGTAGACGTGCCTGGAATACGCTGAAATGGAAAAGGCACTGCGCCCACATCGCTCCAAACTTCCGATGATGCCTCGCCCATCAAATAGACTTCGCGGTGGTCAACAATCAAAGCCACTAATTTATCGGGAGCGCCATCTTTTAACGCATAGCTTGTAGATGCAGAAATGGTGCTTAGTAGGTTAGACGAACCCCATTGCTGTGTGCCTGGGTTGTTGTAGACAAAGTAATTGTCCATAATGTCTACCGATGTGCCACCACTAAACGCGCCATCCGTACTAGGCAAAACGCTAAAGTTAAGACCGTACATTGTCTGACCAACCGCAATAGTCAAAGACGAACTGATTGTGTAAGTGCCCGTACTACCCGAACCTGTACCAAATGCGGTAACAATAGTCCCTGCGGTAACGCCTGCGCCTTGTACTGTTTGCCCAAGGTAAATAGTGCCCGAGGCTACCGCCGAAACGGTCATGGTGGTCGCCGCAACAGTTGCCGTATATCTAGCGCCGACCGCAGCAGAGGCCATAGGCTCAGCCGCCACAGTTTGGCTAAGATTGATGGTGTAAGTGCCTACGCCACCCGACCCCGACCCCAAAGCAGTAATCACCGTTTCTGCCGTAATCCCTATCCCCGTCAAGCCTTGGTTAGCCGTAATTGTGCCGCTGCTTACGTTAGTAACCGTTAGGGTAGTTCCGCTAATAGAACCCGTAAAAACGGCATTTGCGGGGCTAGAAATGCGCCATGTGTACCGATACGCTCCGTCAACAATATAGGCATTAATGCCGTTGTCAGAGATGCCCACCCGTCCCGATGACGAATTAAGTAGGCCAACAACCGTAGCGCTTAAATTAGACGTAAAGACGTAAACATAAGACCCGCAGACAACAACCATTTGGCTACCGCCCGACAGGGTACGCATTCCGCGAACTTCTGCGTTGTTTAAAACGGCTTGAAGCGTTATCCCTGGCGTTGGATAAAGCGCAACCACGCCACGAACACCAGGCTGCTTGAGTGGGTCAATTTCGGGAAAGAAATTAATACACTCTTGCGCGTCTTGGTAGATCGACGGTGCTTCGTATGATGGGCCGACAAAGCCAAATTCTGGCATTTTTAAACCTTAATAGCGGAAAACGTCACCTCAGGAAACCCCCACTCAAAATCCACCCAGCATCTTTAGACTTTCCAGTAAGCAGCGCATCTGCATACCTTGCGACCATTTGCGGGCGCATATTGGTGCGTTTGATTGTGGCTTTTGCTTCGCCTGCAAACTTTTGAATCATGCTAATTTGCACCGGACTAGCTTTGCCATACATTGGCATTAGGCGTTCTGCTAGACACCAGCGCAGGGCGTTTACATAGCCTTGAGGGATGCGGATAATGTCATACATGGTTGTAAAACGGGCAAAAATAGTGTCCGTAAACAAGTGCATTTCACCTTGGGATGGATTAGGCCAAACGCTAAGATTGCCCAAAGTATCGCCAGGGTTGTAGTACAAGGCTTTAGGCCACGGGCCGTTAAGCGTCTTTAGACCGATCAAAGAATAGTCGTCTAAGGTTAGCACCGATATGGGATAGTCTAGGCCACCGCCGTAAATTGGCTGTCCATTGGACGTAGTGTTAATCCTTACAAAAGATGAATTTACCCGTAATGGCTTTTGATAGTAGGCCGTAATTGTTGTGCTTGCTACCGATTGGGAAATGTTTATTTGATACGTCCCAGCCTCTAAATTGTTGCCACCAGCCCCGCTAATGAACGACACAATGGACGTTCCTGGCGTAATTCCTGTGCCGGTTAGGGTTTGGTTTAAAGTAACAGCGCCGCTAGTAATGGCGGTTACTGTTAAAACATTGCCCGCAATTGAGCCTGTAAAACTTGCGCCTATTGACCCGCCTGGGCCTATTGTGTATTGGGTTTGTCCGCTAACTATGGGAAAAATGATTTCCGTAAAGTTGTAGACCATCATGTCTTCGTTAGACCACTGATCTAACATATCGTTAAGCATGTCAAACGCATCTTGCGCCGCTTCGGGCGTTGGCGTTTCACCGGCCTCTAATGCGCCGATGTCCTTTAACGATCTAGAAACTATGTCGATTGGCTGTGCCATTGTTGCTCCAAGGTAAACACAGGCGGTTTCCAGGGAGGCACAACAGATTTCGTCTTACCAAGAAGCGCCAATTGTTCCTCTAACCGTGATTCTATTACATTTTGCCCGTATTGGGTTGCACCTTCCTTTATCCAAGAAATCACCTGATTCTCTGTAACTTGGGCGTATGGGGTCTTTACGCTAAACTTGTCAAATTCCCAATTTCCTTCGGTTTCAACTATGTTTTTGTCATCAGTAGCTAAAACGTGGTACTTGGCGTGCGTTATTGCCTCGCCATCCACGGAAATATCAAGAATCTTCCAAGTTGTAATCATTCCGGCTCTTTAACTTCGGCTTGTTGTTTAGCCTCTTTTTGCAAAGCCTCTACCAATTGGAAAACTTCTTGGTACGGCTTTGTGCCAAGGTAAGCCAACACGGCGTTAATCAAGTTTACGGATAGGTTTAGCTTGTCGTTCATTTTGCTTCCAGTGCCGTGATACGGGCGGTTAGGGATGTGATAAGTGCTTGCTGTTCTTGCATTGCTGCAACCAAATGCGGAATTAAAAAAGATGAATCAACAGCTTGATATACAGGTTTTCCATCAGCATCAATGGCATCTTTTTCCCCAGTTACTGCATGGGGAACAATGGCTTGTAATTCATGGGCAATGAATCCTTCAGAATATTGATTTCCTTCAATGTATTCAAAAGAACAAGGCTTTAATTGAGAAATTAACGACAATGTGCTTGTCATTGGTTGCACATTTTGTTTTAGCCGGTAATCAGATGTAACGTTAAATGAGGTTACAGAACCACTAGAAGTAATACTGCCAGCCGATACATAGGTTGTACCGTTGTCTGTGTAGCATTGAATATGGCTTCCAGATGTTCCGCTTACTCCGAGCGCCATATTGTTTGCACTACGAGAAGTGATAAAACCTACGCCTCCTGTTGCAATGCCATTTACACGACTAGCAATTGGGTTTGTAACAGTACACCCCACCAGCAAGTTACCGCTGGAGTCGATACGCATACGTTCTGTGGCATTAGTCCCAAAAACTAACGGCATATTTTCATATTGATACAAGTATCCAGTAGTTGTATCTTGAATTAACTGCAAACCATCCGTGTTTGCTACGCCAGTTGTTGAATTCTGTAACGCTAAATATGAATTGCTTGCACCGTAAACAACCAAAGGTCTTGATGGGGTAGTAGTCCCTATCCCTACGTTACCGCTGGAGTCGATACGCATACGCTCGGTATAACCACCAGTTTTAAACGTTAAAAATCCTGATGCTAAATTGTTAACAATATCGTAACTATTTGCCGCGCCTGCGTATCCTACATAGCCAACTTGACCGCTTGTATCATAAAAACTAATATAGTTATACCCTGTAGTTGTAACATCACCTGTTGACTCACTGCGTATACTTCCTAGTGCAAGACTACCTTTTATATGCAGTTTTGTAGCTGGAGAACTCGTCCCTATCCCTACGTTACCTGCGTTGTCAATTCTTACTTTTTCCGTTGGGATGTTTGTTACACCTCCCCCGTTAACACCTGTCTTAAAAGTCAGACTTCCACCAGATGAGCCGCTGTCTATCCAACCAATTGCAGCAAGTCCTGAAGTAGTATTGTTTGTGTAATACGAATTTCTAAAAAGAAGTGTTTGCTCATTAGCAGTTTGAGCGCCAACAACAATTATCTGTGCGCCATCTGCTGCTGTGTTTATTTGAAGTTTTGCTTGTGGAGATGTTTGTCCTATACCTACGTTCTGGCTTGCGTCTATATAGACAGCGTTTGTTCCTGCCGTAGAGATGCCTACAGAGTTGGTAGCAGGCAAGTACATCCCGTTACCCGTAACAGATGTGCCGGTGGGGATTAGCTTTGTTGCCGTTGCCGTGCCGGTGGTGGCAAAGTTAGTCCCGTCAAAGGTCAAGCCCGCAGATTGGCTAAACGACCCGTAATGTATTTGGTTAGCCGTAAAAGACGTTAAACCCGTACCGCCGCCACCTATGCCTAAAGTAGCAAAAGAAAGCGTGCCGCTGCCGTTAGTCTGCAAAGCCTGGCCGCTAGTGCCGTCCGCGCTTGGCAATGTTAAATTTACCGTTGCTGCGGTGTTTGGGCCAAGCAAATTAACCGACCCGCCTAATGTTGCTTGAAAAGTTAAAGTTCCCATGATGCTTCCTTATGGTGCAATTATAAGTTGCGAGGCCCGTAATGCGCCTGTAGATGGCGTAAAACTAAGTTTAGTTGACGTTGTTTTTACAGGAAGATTTCCAGTATTTGCAGTTACCCAAGTGGGATAAACAGCCGTTGCGGTTGTTGTGTCTTCCGTAATTCCAACGTTTACTGCATTAACGTTTGTAAGGCTTGCGCCCGAGCCGCTAAACACGGTTGCCGACAATGTGCCCGTAGAAGGTACATATTGGTATTTAGTAGAACTGGTGTACTCGGTAGATAACGTTCCGCTTGTGACCGCCGCAAAAAGTGGGTATCGCGTGGATGCGGTAGTTGTATCGTCCGTGACCGTGATTGCCGCCGTAGGGGTTGTCCAACTAGGAGCGCCCGAAGCGTTAGACGTTAAGACTTGCCCAGAAGTGCCCGCCGCAGTAAACGCATAATCTGTACCCGTGCCATACGCCACCGTGCCCGCAGTTGGAGTCGCTGTGCCATTTGTGCCCCCGTTTGCAATTGGTAGCGTTCCCGTCACGCCAGTGGTTAAAGGCAAACCCGTAGCACTAGTTAATACAAGGGCTGTTGGAGTGCCCAAAGCAGGCGTTACCAATGTGGGGCTGGTAGACAATACAACCGAGCCTGTTCCCGTGCTACTTGTTACCCCCGTTCCACCCGATGCCACGGGCAAAGTGCCGGTGGTCAATGCCGAAGTTGACGTAGCGTAAACCGCGCCGCCCGATGTAAATGTGGTTAACCCCGTGCCGCCGTTGCTTGTATTAAGCGTGCCCGCTAAAGTAACCACGCCATTAGTAGCTGAACTAGGGGTAAACCCTGTAGTGCCTGCGCTAAAACTTGTTACCGCAATGCTTGAAGTGGATGCCCACGAAGGTAAACCAACCGATACCGTAAGCACTTGGCCCGTTGAGCCGATGCCCAACATGGCAGTCGTAGCCGATGCGGATTGATAAGGAAGTGACCCCGCTACGCCGCCAGCAAGGTTTGTTGATGTTACTGCGGTAGTTGCCGAACCCGCCGTTGTAGCTGAAGTCGCGGTAGCCGCATTTCCACCAATAGACAAACCGCTTGCCGTGCCCGTTAAACCCGTGCCAGGGCCGCTAAACTGAGTCGATGCGGTGATAGTGCTACCACCAACCGTAGAGCCGCTAATCGGCGTTCCTGTGATTGTGCCGCCCGTGATTGCTACGCTGTTTGCGTTCTGGGTGGACATTGTGCCCAAGCCCGTGACTTGCGTATTTGCAATTGCAATGTTTGTATCTGCCAATGACGTTAACTGGCCTTGCGCGTTTACCGTTGCCGTAAGTGTTTTTGAAGCAGAACCATAAGAAGCCGCTGTAACTCCAGTATTGGTAATGGAAAAAGTGTTTCCAGTAAGGGTTAACCCTGTTCCTGCGGTGTATGAACCAGCAGCATTAAATTGCGTCCATGTTATTGCGGTAATGTCAATCGTGCCAATTTTTGTGGAAGTGCAAACCCATCCGGTTGTGGCCTGCGTCCCATAAAGGACAAGGGTATAAGCGCCTTGAACTTCTGCCCATGTATCCATTTGCGGGGAACGTGTCCACGCCGTTGCGGATACAACATAAATTCCATTTTCAGCGGCAGCAGTTTGATTTTTTACTAAAACATAGTCGCCAGCAATAACGGAAACCGTATCAATTGTTTGAAGCCCCGACAACGTGATATTTACGGTTGTACCCGCTTGGCAAGCGCTTTTGGGGTTTAACCCTTGAACAATTGCATCAGCGTATGCTTTATTGACAATATCGTTTGCGCTTGATGGGGCGGTTGAAATTGTGCCCGTTGTGGTCGCAATGTTTGTAAAAACACCCGTGGACGGGGTTGTAGCGCCGATTGTCGTGCTGTCAATCGTGCTGCTTGTTATGTGCAGACCCGACTGATTTGGGTTAATTGTTGCCGTAAATGGCTGACCCTGCCCGATAAACGTCTGGAACGTATTGTCCAAATTAAACAATGCCTGTACAGGCAGGATGTTTTGGTCTATCGTTTTGGCAGGGTCAGTCATATTAGCTTTGATCGCCTACAGGGGTTACATAAACCAATGAAGGGCCAGCCGCTGCACCAATCATGCGAACATAAAAGGGAATAGTTGGGCAAGCCAAAACAATGGGAACAGTCATTGCCGCTGGAAGCAAAAAGTCACCAGGTGTACCAGACACCGGCAACACAGCAGCACCTACGTTAGCATCCCCCATTTTGACCGCAACGGCGACAGCGCCGGTGTTTAAAAACGCCGCAAAGTTTACTTGGTCGTTCGTTTGGTCTTCAACAATGGTAGCCGTAGTAGATGATGCTGTCACAGAAATAGCGATTGTTTTACCCGCTAGTCGTAGGACAGTCGTGTTTGCCATATTAAACAGCCGTAACGGGCAATGGGCCTTCAGCACGAACGATTTGAATGGTATATGCGCCTTGTGCTGGTGTAGCACTTGCCGCAGTTGCATTCAAAAATTGTAAAGACAACACATTAGCCGTGTAGCAATCAGCTTCGCCTGGAATAATACCAGCAGTTTGTACTGCAACCGCACCAAAAACTTTAATAAAATCGGTGGTTTGAAGTCCAGGAACGGTAAACGTCTGCACCGCGCTAGTGTAAGAAGCAACAGCGGCAGGCGCAAGAACAGGGGCTATGTAAAAAGTTTCGTGGGAGTTTCCACGGGTAACAGTCGTAGATGACATGGTGAATTCCTTTTAGAAGGTGTTTAAATTGTAACGAAAAAAGGCCACCCCTTTTCAGAGATGGCCTCTTTCGCTTACATCAGTTTAGAACGGTACGCTAAAGTCGTAGCCGTAAACATATACGTCAAACGTAGCGCCAGTGACGACAGTTGTCAGTCCAGCGGTTACGTTCAAGTACAGGTTTTGCACGGTGTTAGCGGTAGTTGATGCAGTAGGAGCAACCAGCGACACGCCTTGAGGGGTACTCAAGTTAGCGGCAGTGATTGCGCCGTACAGACTAGAACCACCCGAAGTAGCAGCAATGCCCATTGCCAATCCGGTAGGAGTGACAGAAGCACCTGCGTTATTCAGATTGGTAACAATCAGACTTTGCAACAAATACACAGCGGAGTTAACCACTTGGATAGCATAATTGCCGGTAGTGTTTGCATTCACGTTTTTAATCGTGCCTACAAGACGCAAGGTTGTGCCGGTAGTAGCGCCTTGGGGATGAGCAGAAATGGTTACTGCTGGGCCTGGATTTGCCATGATAAGTTCCTTTATTGATTAAGCTGCAATACGGCAAGCCAACTCAGGGTAGAGTGGAGCCCAACCATACAAGACATCAAGACGGGTAGGAATCGAGTCGTTATTAATGGTGTACTGACGCACAACACGCATAGACAAACCAATTTCCTTATCGCTTGCACGACCAGCAAAGTGCACACCATCCGGCAATTCCAAATCAGCGACTGCAAGCGTAAACGCATTGCGGTGCATCATCATATTTTGCGGAGAAGACACGCCGGTGTTGTTAAACGCCGTAATGTTTTGTGAACCGCTAGAAGTGATAACAACGTTCTGGAATTGACCAGCAGTAATAATTGCTGGAGAAATTTGAACGCTAGTAGCGCCAGTGCCGACAGAAGTGGTGGACAGAACTACGAAGTTACGCAGCTTGCCATACGACTGACGATTCTGTGGGTTAGCACCAAACACACCAGGAATAGTGAACACATCACCAGCATTCAAAGTAGAAGCCGAAGAAGCTGCCATCGACACGGTGCTGCTATATGCCCAGCCGGAAGTGAGGAAGCCGGTTGCCGTAGTTACGTTGATCGCAATAGTATTAGCGCTCCACGAACCAAAGGTTTGGCTTACCACGTTCTGGTCAAGTTTCCAGTTAACGCCAGCGGAATCACGACCCATCAAGCCCTTGCGATACTGTTCGCCGATAGCTTCTTGGGGCACAAATAGACCCTTGAGGCTGTCAACAATAGTTGCAGAGGTAAACGGCTCAATAATGCAAGAACGGCGACCATCGCGCGGAGCGCCTTCGCTGTCCATGTAAGCACCAGCAGTCAGATAAGTAATCAGACCAGTGGGAGGCGTACCAGCAGTACCGACGATATTGGCGGTATTGAGGTTAGCCATAACCATACCATCGCGGTCAATCTTATTAGCGATTGCAGCGACAGCGGGCTTTAGAACACGGTCAGAGAACATATCCAAAGACAGAGCCAAGTCCTGAGTGGTGAACTGGGTATCAACGTGAAACTGCGTGGACAGGGTAACTGGCACACTAGTTTCGTTAAAATCTTCAACATTCAGCGCAGGGCCGGTAGTACCAATAAAACGACCAGGCTTACGGACGTTAACGGTGTTACCAATCTTTGCACCAACTACGGCGAACTGATCGTCATAGTTACGGTCTACTTCCGAAGTGAAAGTAAGCTCATTCTCCAAGACCATCAGCGCTTCGTTGGTGATCTTGGAAATAGTTAGCAAATTATTTGCCATGATTTTTCCTTAAATATAAAAACTATCGAATTCGACCAGCCTTACGCGCCGCTTTCCACGCTTGGTAACTTCCGTGAAATTGACCGTCTGAGCCAATCTCTACGTTGTTTGCGCTTCCAGCATTCCGAATAGGGCTAATCGGTGGTGGTGCTTTACTTTTGCCAACAGGATTACTCGGCCTAGTCTCAGGTTGCTTCTCAAACTTGGCCTCCAGTTTCCCAATCTCGCGTAGCGCAGCGTTTGGCGACATTGAAGCAATCTTTCTTGCAAGATCGTCTTCTTTGGCTAAGTGATAAAGGATTTGTGGGCCTACGTCACTTTCCAAAATGGCATCCCGAATAGGGTCGCTTACCGCAACACCACTTGAGGCCACCATGTCATCGAAATCGGGTATCTCTGCCTTCGCTGTTGCCACTTTCTGCGCCCAACTAGAAATTACTTTCTGTTGCGCTTCGTCTGCCCTGCGCTGCAAATCTTCCCTATCCCGCCTTACCAATGCTTGCTCAGCCGACCAATCTGCTAATGCCTCTGCGTATTCAAAAGCATCGACAAATTGACTTGGCTGTGGCTTTTCGTCAGCAGATTTAACCTGTTGGGGTTGTTGCTGCTGCCTAATCGCCGCTATCTCGGTTTCCAGCTTTTGCCTTGCCTCACGTTCCTGCGCCGCTTCTTGGCGGGCCTGTTCGCGTTGCTTAGTTATCTCTGAAAACCGCTTTTCAAGTTTCGGATTCTGTTTCCGTTCCTCTGTCGGTTTAGCGTCCTTGTTTTCGCTTGGTTCACTCTGATCTGCTTCCTCAACCGGCTCTGATGTTTCAGCCTCGGGAGTCTGGCTATTGTCAGCTAATCCAAGTTTATTCGAATAAAATTCCGCTGCATTCTCGCTAGTCAGTACCTGACCGGCTTCTTTTTCACTTGACATGAGTTTCCTCAAGATTTTTGCCCAGTTGAAACCCAACTGGTAAGGTTGTGTGGTTTATACCACAAATTTATATAGCGCGTTCCGTTGTTTCCAATGAAGCAGCGTGTGCCGATGCCTTGTCCAAACTTGCCAACATTAGGGCAACTTCGGCCTTCATGCGTTCAATTTCCTTTTGGGTTTCGGTCTTAATCACAACTTCATGGGCCGATGCTTCCATCTTCATTTCCATTTCTTTATGGCGCTCGGCGTTTGTCAATTCCATTTCGTGGGCGCGATTGGTTTCTTTAATTAGCACCCGCTTAGTTTCTGCGTCCTGCCTGACCTGTTCTATGTCCTGACGCTGCTTAATCATCATTTGCATTTGCTGCATTTGTTGCTGCATTTGCTGCATTTGCGCTTGGTTTTGCTTCAATTGCATCTGAACTTGCGGCGGCACGGGTGATTTATCGTCAATCTGGGCAAGCGGGTTAGCCGCTGCCAGCCGGTCAGCAATGACCTCTGCGCCAGGAAAGTCCATGTTCCTAAACACAAGGTCGCCAGCAATTTTAAACAATTCGGCGTTGCCCGTTACCAATGGCATCATGCTATCTACCGCTGCTTGGCGCTTAGAGTTAAAGCCTGGGCCGGTATCCATTACCACATCATATTGTCCGACGGTCATGTCGTGCATAACTTTAAACACGCCATTTTCGTCTTGCTTGCCTTGGTTAATTGTCACCAAATCGGGCTTGCCATCATCCCCAATAATCCGCATTACGCGCTCGGAATCGTAAATGTGCGGGATAAGGTCTAGGATAATCTTGCCGGTATGCGATATAGATTTTGTCAGATTGTCATAGAAATCGAAGTTTGTTAGGTCAACTTGCTGCTGTTGTCCGTTTAACGCTTTACCCGATATATTGCCTGGCAACTGTTGCGAAGGGTCAAAAATGCCCATCAATGTTGCAATGTCTTGGTTTATTCCTGCGGCTGCTGCCATCACTCCGGCAGGCGGTGGCTCGGGCTGTAAACGCTGCGGGGGTGGCGCTGTCTGCCCATCAATGTCCGTTTGCTTGTAACGCAGCAATGGGAAAGACTTAACGTTAGCCGCTGCCCATTCGCTTTCGTGGCCTTCGTCTTGGCCTTCAGCCATTATCCATTTGGCTTTTGGAGCCAAGGCAACAGACTCGGTAATGGTTGTCTGCCAAAAGTTATACATCCGTTGCGCGTCTTTAGCGTGGCGCACCATGCCAAACTTGTGGCGTTTATCCCCAATCACAACGTGCCGCCCATAAACAGGCACAACAGGAATGTAAGTGCCAGGCCAATCGCGCTCCTCGATGACTTCCATCGCGGTCAGCTTTTTCCACTTGATCGTGCGCTTGAACGACTTACGCTCGTCAAGGATTTGGATGCCTGCTGCCTCTAAACGGGCGCGGAAGTCTTTACCTTCTGCAAATGTGGACGTTCCGTTAGACAACTGGTAAAGGGTAGCCGATTCGCGGTGGACGTAGAAATATTCGGCAATCCGAATGTCTTCCTTGGTTATCCATTCCGACTGTGTATCACCCGTTCCTCGCTGGGTAAACGATGTTCCGTCATCATTATCGGGATACAACTTACGGAATTTGGCTTTGCTCATCATGGTGGTGATAAGGCAGCGCTCTGCGTCTGACCCGTCTACGCGCTCGGAATTGGGGTCAAAGTAAACGGTAAATGGGTTAGGAATAGCGTCGATATAAACTTCCTGATCGAACGAATCCTCTTTAACGTAATTTGTGGTTACGCGCCAATAGCCCCAACCCATCCTTACAGCGTGGTCAAACCCCGTGTCGTATGCGGTATCCGCATTGGAATTGACCTCAATATGCCTGGTCATGCCCTCAATCACTTGGGCGGTCTTAACGTCCGCTTCGTTGTTTGTGGCGTGTACTTTGATGCGTGGGCGCTGCTGACGCTGCTGATTGGTAACCTGTCGGCAGTACCCATCTAGCTTGTTAATGGTCAGGACGGGCCGCGATTCTAGATTGCGGGAGTTTTGTAGTTCAACGGGCCATTGGTCGCCATTGACAAACTTTAAATCCTCCAACCCTTCTTGGCGGTTATTGGTGTCTGCATCGTTGCAGAGTTTGAGGAAGTCAATCGCTTCGTCAATGATTGGGTCAATATCCATTTAGGCCATCCATGACTGTGGTACTTGGTAAGTCTGCTTTGCTACCCGTTTCTTAGGCTCATTGACAACTAACCCTAGCATTCTGAACGCATCCGCGCCGTGGCTGTACTCATCATGCAACGGGTTTTTGCTGAACGCCTTTGTGTCGGGGTCAACGTCAAACCTGTAATGTCGCAAACATTGTAGCCCATCGGCGCAGTTTTCCCTATCAAACCAGCAATTGCGAAAAAGCGTCCTTGCGGCGTTAATACTATCAGGAATTGGCGTTCTTGGGATAATTTTGGTTTTGTACCCTGCTGCCCGCACAATTTGGTCGATAGAACGGCCTGCCGCTGCGAGGGTTTTGTTCTCGGCATCATGCGGTAGCCAGAGTGTATCGTAGACGTAACCATAGGTTTGCATCTTAGCTAGGTACTCGGAAATCGTCTTTTGACTGTCCTCATGGTAGCGAATTAGGCGGGTTTCCATGCCAATCCATTGGACAAACCATATTGCTGTAGCATCCGACCAACCCAAGTCAAAGACCGCATGGACGGGTTTGGACGGGTCGTAAGGCACTTTAGTGATGCGTTCCTCAAGGTCTGCCATTTGCATTTCACGGGCAAACACCGCACCATCTACGGATTGGCGGCAGATTCCTTCCCAAACGGTGTTGTACGATTCAATGTCCCTGTCCCGCAAAGAATTCTTTTCCAATTCCAGCGTTTCGGGAAACCACGGGTTATCCGACCAGTTAATCTTTTGGACTACAGAGTTTGCCGGTGGGTAAATCACAAACCGCTGATAGGTTTCGTCAGATTCCAACTCGGGGTTAAACGTTACCCATATCTCGCTTGCATCCTTACGAATGGTAGGAATCAAGACGTTCCACGACAACCGGCTGGTCGTTTGGGCTTCTTCTACCCAACAAATGTCCACGCCTTCGTAGGATTTTACGTTAGCCACGTTGTTTTTAAGGCCAACAAATGAAAATTCCGTCCCGTTTTTGCCCCGTAGACTGCTTTGCGTAATCTCGTAAAACCCGTCCAGGCGCAGTTCTATAATTTGGTCGCACAATAATTTGTGGACGGAATCCCGAATAGATGTCTGAAACTCACGGGCGCAAAGGATACGCAACGGCCTTTGTGCGCCTTTTATCAGCAAAGCCCTAGCTACCCCCCAAGACTTAGCGCCGCCCCGTCCACCGTACAAGATTCGGTAGCGTTTTTTCTCAGGCTGGAACAAACATTGCAGCTTCTGCGGGAACTGCGCGTTGGCTATTGCGCCTTGTACGTCAGTCATTAGGCTTTACAAAGCTAACCTGGATGCCTTGTAGCGGCTCGCCATCAGCGCCGGTCAGTTCCTGCTTAACCGTTTCCGACCACCGCATTTGAGCTTTTGTCCACCATATCAGGCTGGTTGTATCGCCAGCCAGTGCCTTAGAAAACAGCGTTTTGGCTATTTGCCCGTTTGCTTTGGCTTTGCCGGTGTCTAGTTCGTGCCGGTAGTGCTTGCGTAACGTCTTATCGTCTATCCCCACCAATATGCCTATTTGCTCATGGGGCAAGCCTAACCCGCTAGTGCTTTCAACTAAGCGGCGTGATTCATCTGTAGGCAAATGTTCGTGATTCATTTTATTGAGGGGAATTTGGTTAAATTTAAGCAATTTTAATCATATATTACCAGTATGCATTAAAAGCCTTGAGTGGATAAAATATCAAGCTATTGCGATATCCACCTTCCATGGTTGGCAAGATAGGTGTTACGCCATGCACATTTCGCCAAGCTGGATACACCAGCATCGAATTATCGCAGGAGTCCATCGTCACTCCGTAATCCGGCACATTTAGATTGCCACCTTTAGCGTTGTTTCTTTTGGTAATGATGACATTGGCGCAACCCTCCAAATTACCTGCGTCTCGGTGATAACTCGCTGCGATGTTAAAATTACTAATGCTACTTGTAAATAATCTACCGAATCTCCATTTAGGTGGAACTTTTTCGGTAATGATGCTAAGTTGTTTTTTATATAGTTCTGGGGCAATTTCTTTAATTACATTTTCTGCTTCTGTACATGCCATTAACATTGCTTTTACGAATGTTCGAGCATTTTTATCTTGATGTACCATCGCCATTCGCGGGTAAGGCAGTCTCATATGAGGTTTGGGTGCGCAACTTCCAAGAATCGTACTGTATTGGCTTACCCTTTTAATTCCCTGTTCTTCCTGCTTTTTTTTGTAATAGTTGCTACCAACAGGCCCACGGTTCATTGTTTCTTTAGGCACTCTATCGGTAAGGAACTCCGCATTAGCGACGTTAATGAGTTTTTCTAGTTTTTCAGGCACTTTCTTTAGAAAAAATCCAACTATTTCCCCATTTACAGTAAAAATAGTGCTTTCAGTGATGTTGGGAGGAATGTTTCCACATACATCACCGACTTTTACATCGTTAGGAATGTTAATTAGTTCTATTGTTTTCATTTTTTAACAACGCAATGACTGCCTGCTGGCTGACCGCTTTTACTCCTAATTTCAATGTTGTTAGGGAACAACTGTTTTAAAAGCGCAACATCTTTAATTTTTTGGCTGGCTCTTTGCTCTATTGTACCTATGCCTTTTTCAGAATATCTGGCGTATTCCATAAAAAAATGATTGTTGACAAGGTTCCCACCATATTTATTTAAATGATATGCGGTAGCATAATAATCTGTTGCTGTGCATATATCTGAGTGAAATTTAAAATTGGTTTTTTTTATAGCGTATGTTCTGCCATCTACCAATCCAAATTTGCCATACTTGCTTTTGGCATAAAGAGCATTGCCTGTAGAATTTAATCCTACCAACTTCACTCCTGCTTTGTCCGCTAGTTCTATGGTTTTCTTTAATTCATTTAAAACATAATCTATGCTGGCTGAGACGAATTGCCCTTTTTCGTATTTTTTAGAACGAATATAGTCATCACTCATAAAAATAGCCCATTCGCCATCTTTTAAAGAATTAAGTGCATAATTAAAATTGTTTTGTATGCCTTTTGGCTCTTTAGTCTCTATGAGAATGCCGTATTTAGAAATACAACTAAACTTATCCGCATTGTTATGACATAACACAATATGTTTCTCTTGATGCTCACCAAGCTCTAAAGAAGTTGTTGCCTCTTTAAATCTGTCGTAATACATTAAAAAAATTTTCACAGCTTGTTTTTTTCATTACGCAAATAGTTCATCAGCATCATGCCAATATAGGCTTTTTGCTCACGCCAAAATTTAACCAGTTCTTGCGCTTCCTCAAAATGCTCTGGCTCGAACTCAATTTGAATTGCTTTCCGAACACCGTTTGCCATTTCATCAAGTTGTTCTTCAATATCCTCGCCATCTAACACAGAATAATCCACCGCAGTGAAATTAAATTCTGACGGGTCAAAACCCATTAATTCTAAATTAAAACCGAGTTTTTCAATCTCGCCAAGCTCCAGCTTTAACATTTCATTGTCCCAACCAGAATTTAAAGCCAGTTTATTGTCGGCAATAATATATGCCTTGCGTTGGGTGTCGGTCAGGTCTGCCAGTTCAATGGTTGGCACTTCCTTAAACCCTAGCTTACGGGCGGCAAGCAAGCGCCCATGCCCTGCAATGATGCCGTTTGATCCATCTACCAGGATTGGGTTAGTCCAGCCAAATTCCTTAATGCTCGCCGCAATCTGTGCCACTTGTTCGTCAGAGTGGGTGCGGCTATTGTTTACATAGGGAATTAGTTCTGTAACTTTCTTTTGGGTAATTTTCATTTTTTGGCGGTCTTAGCCGATTGCTTAAATGCTGCCGCTGTGGGTGCGCCTTTAGCGCCAGGGCTACGCATACGTTCTACGGGTTTACCCTCAGCCTTCTCTTTGGCTATCCGTTCTTGCTTTTTGTGGATATTGGCATACAAGCCAGGTTTAGAAGCCATTAACAGTTCCAATTCTTTAATGATGCCTTGGCCCGTTCTGCTGGCCCTTTGGCGTTTTTAACCACACCTTCCATTCGGGCGCAAAAACTAGCCTTTCGTCCCGCATCCGCTTTTGTCTTAGGGTTTGGTGCTGGCGGCTTTAAATTGCTGCCGTTCTTTGCGTTGTACTCTGCGCGGCCTTTAGCATTCATTCCCGCCCCCTTGTCTGTAGGGTTGTAGGTTTTACCCTTCCCCGTGGTTTTATGGGCTATTGGCTTATCGTGCTTCATCTTCCACCACCGCACAAATGTCGGCCTCTTGGATTACCTGGTAGTCCTGCCCGTCAATCTTGTGGGTAGGCCATTTCAGATAGTCCCCGTTGCCGTATTTAATAAAATCCCCAACTTTTACCTCGTAAACATCAGGGCCACAAGCAACAATTGTTCCCTCGTTGAAAGGCTCTTTGTTGTTCACGATTATGATATCAGATAAATTTCTAACCTGGGGTTTGACCACAACCCTGTTTTGTAGGGGCGATAAGTTCATTCTACGTCCCCTTTCACGGTTAGCGGAACAAGCACCCGTGGCGGCCTGCCGCGCTTTTTATGCTCTGTAACCGTAATTGTGTCGTTTGTAACTACGGTGGTCAAGATTACCGGCGACCTGTGTTCCCCGCACCATTCCGTTTTATGCCGGTTTTGGTATAGAGGGAAACGCCTGCACTGGCCCATCATGTGATGGTCAATAAAGTACAGGCAATTGCTACAATGCGAATCAGCCATGCCAAATTCTCCTTGGTTTGGTTAGGGAGGGTCAGGGCTGTTTCCCTGATTCCTCCCGCCTATTATTGGTACGAACTACGGTTGTGAGTGTAGCAAACGGCCTCTTTAGAGCCGCCTTTTAACTCTTTATTCATGTGGGCGTCTTGCTTGCCCATGCCTACGCCGCCTACGACTTTGCCACGGCGTTCGCCGGATTCGTCGCTTGCCAACACGCCTTTAGGCATTTTTTCTCCAGAAGCGCCAGACTTATAAACTTCTTTGTCCATTTTTCCCATGATAGTTCCTTGCAAGGTTTACGGGTGACATTACAATGTCCAAGTCATTATAGGAGATTTTTTCCATGGCTACAAACTTTACCCTTAAACGTGAAAAAGCTGTTCACACAACCCCCGCTGTCTATGAAATGGAACGCGAACACAAGTCCGAACAACGCAAAATAATGGCTTTGGCAAAAGAATTGCACAAGCATGAGCAAACCGATATGGCCCATGCCCATCCTAAATCTCAAAAGACTGCTCCCCTTCCGTCAATGCGGAAATAGGCAATTTGTCGGGCCACTTTCGGGTGGTCAAAAGGATTAAAACAGTCTTGCGGTGGGCTTTTAGCCACAATTCCTGCCGTTGTTCCTTATCCATGTCCGCGCCCTGGTCTAAGGCTGCGTGGCAAGTAAAGCACAAGCTGGCGACCAAGTTATCGTCCGCTTTTATGGCTTTCCCCTTGCCGCCGCCCCAATTTATATGCGCGGCGCAGACCGTCCCATCCTCTATCCCGCAATGTTGGCAGGCAATTGTCCGGCAGGCTTCAAGCAAAGCCTTAGACCGGACGTATTTATGTTTCGGGTAAAGCACGGAATTTAACCCCTTGTTGTGTCCCGAAGGCTGTGGATAACTCTATCATTTCGGTCATTTCGGCTACGGTCATATTGCTTGTTCTAGCACCCAAGACCACAAACCCGCCTTCGATGCCAGGCACAACTTTTTGTTGTTTTAAGGCGGCGGTAAGCACATCCTTCCACTCTTCCTTGTGCAATTTGTTGCCGTACCAATCCACTTGTTCGGAAATGTCGGTTAAGTTTGCCCACATTAAGCGGTTTTGCTCAAGGCTTCGCATCTATTATCTTCAAAGCGTTTAAAGCTGCTTCCGGCCCGTCAACCCGTGCCAGCGTACCACCAACCCAATTTGCAAAAAAAGCGTGCTGTAGGGCCGTTAAAGGCTTTTTAGGGCCGGTTTTAACTTCCATCAACATAGTGCGCCCTTTGTATCCCACAAGTAAGTCTACCGGCAAGCCAATTATCCAAACGTAAGCGCCAGCCGCCCGTAACGCTTCAATTACTTGGTCTTGGTTAGCGTCCACCCTTGCCGCCCGTCTCATGCTGACATCCTCAACGCATCTCGCGCCATTTGAACCACGGCAGGCGACTTTTTCACTCCACCGGCATAGTCACCCAATATTTTCCGCGCCCAATCCTTTGGGTCAACTTTTGGCTTATCCATTCGCAAAGATGCCAATTTTTCCAATTCTTTTCGCACTCGTACCGGGTCGGCAGGCGGCGCGTCCAATTGCGGTTTTTCAATGGCTGGGGCTTGATAGCAAAGATTTTTAAACTGCACCAAGTTCGGCGGGCGTTCCGGCAAATGGTTAAGTGCCCATGAAATTGCCATCATGGATTCCTTGCTTTGCATAAAACCTGACAACTCATGCAGCCAAAACGACTTGATTTCGTTTAGCGGGGCCATTCCGATGGAATTGTCCCAAGCAATCCCGTAGGTCATAGACAAACGCTCAAACAAGCGGTCAATTGGTTGTGTCATCTTCTAACTCCAAAAATGGTTTCATTTCTTCGCCTTGTGTCCGTCCGGTCATCGCTTCCCATCTTGCACGTTTGAAATCGTAGTCCTTCTCAGCAAAGGATTTCTGCTCTCCTTTGTCTTTCAGCCAATCGGCCTTAAAGCCTGTCCAGCCCCTTGCACAGCACGTTTCCAAGGCTGACTGTAGGCTTACCCCTGCTTTGCGTGCTTCGCGCTCTATTCCGTCAATGGCGGTCTGGGTGACTGCTGCTCGTTTGGCTTTACGCAAACTTATCCAATCTTGCCAAACAGAATCCGTCACGCCGCTAGGCGGGGCGACTGTATTCTTCTTTGTAGTTGTAGATATAGATGAAGGTGAAGGTGAAGGTGAAGAGCTATCTGTCAAGCATTGCTCAAGCATTGCTCCAACTATGCTCGGACTATCCTTTTTACCCCATCTAGCCTGTGCGCCAGCCTTGCCACGCTCTATGTTGGCTTTTTTGTTGTGGTTGGCCTTTTCCATTTCAGACTCAACCCTGTTTTGAATCCACTGCTTTTCTGATACTTCAAAGAATGGCTCAAGCATAGTCCGAGCATTACTCCAAGCATCTGGCGATAACTTGGTGATCTGCGCTAAAACTGCATCATTGTTTGGGGGAGCGCCGTTTTTCCAGTAGTCCATCAGCAGCAGTAGGTAAGCCCCATGCTGCTCTGTAGTCAATCGGGAAGTAGCGGAAAGATAGTCTGCCACGTATAGCGGCATCCAAATATCGACTTTATTAGCCATTTCAACCTCACATCGTCGGTTCGCATCACTGAAAAGAAGCATCGGCAGGACGGTGATGAATCGTCTTTTCCCCCGCTAAAGGTAGCCGTGCCCTAACTTTACCCCAATTTTTCCGCTTCGGCAATTTGTTTTACAAACTTGTAGCGCAGCACTTGCTTCCAGCCCTTGGGCACACCACGCTGCCGCCAGTTGCTAACCACGTTCTGTTTTACGTCCAGGATGTAGGCCAGGCGACCCGTGCCGCCTGCTGCCTTGATTGCGATTTCTAAGATGTCCATCCCATAGAATTATACACGATTGTGTAGTCATTGCTCATTGTAAAAAACTATCAAAAACGCAAAACCCATAAATTTATATTTTTAAAAGACTTATAAAATTACACAAATGTGATTTATAATTTAGCCATGCCCTGAATCCCTTGGGGTCTTTTAAGAAAGAAAGAAGATGAAAGAGAAAAAAATTACCAGACAAGAACTTGCGTCGGGTATGCTGATTGCATTAACCAGCCATACAGATGCAACGGTTTACATCCTTGGTAATCAACATGAAGATACGGGTTTTGTGTGGCAGCTTATGCGCCATGAGCGCGGGATGATTACAAGCTGCGGATGGGCTGATTACTCTAGTTTTTTGCATCCTACCAAAGAGCAATTGAACAGCATTTACAACGCTCCCATGATTGCTCGCTATCAAGCAACATTGACTGAAACCATCTAACCAACCACGGGGGCTTTGTCCCCCATTTTTTCCCTAACGGGTCTTTTAAAAGGAAATCAAAATGGCACATTTAATTGAAACTACAAACGGCAAAGCAGAAATTGCTTATGCAGGACAGACACCTTGGCATGGGCTTGGTCAGCAGCTTACAGCAGATGCATCTATCGATGTATGGCGCAAAGAGGCGGGGCTGGATTGGGAGGCAAAATTAGCACCTATCATGTTTACCTGTGACGGGCAAAACTACAATGAAATGCCTAATCAAAACGTTATCTATCGCAGTGACACAAATACAGCTTTAGGTGTAGTGACAGACCGATACAAAGTGCATCAACCTGCTGAAGTGTTGGACTTCTTTAATACACTTGTACAAAGTGCTGGATTCACATTAGAAGTTGCTGGTGCAATCAAAGGAGGCAAGCGAATTTGGGCATTGGCAAATGTCAATCGGGAAGCAGTTGTTCTACAAGATGATGCTGTGCGAGGGTACTTGCTACTCAGCACTTCATTTGATGGGTCGGCGGCAACTGTAGGACAGTTCACAAGCATTCGAGTTGTATGCAATAACACACTATCAGCAGCAGACCGTGAAAATGCATTAAGCAGGGTAAACCTTACCCATGGTGCAAAGTTTGATGCAAGCATCATGCGCGACAAACTTGGTTTGATTGTTGGCGGGTTTGATGGGATTATGGACAACTATCGTCGCCTAGCCCGTCAAGGTGTAAGCAGCGAATACGCCAAGCAATTCACTAATGAGCTTTACCCTGCTGCATACAACCAGCAGACCAATACATTTAAAGAATCACGGGGCTTTAAACGTGTAATGGAATTGTTTGATGGTGCTGGAATGGGCGCTAACAATTCTGGCGTGTATGGCACTAAATGGGGATTGCTCAATGCTGTAACGCAATACATTGACCATGAGCGTGGACACAACGTAGATACGCGAATGAACAATGCTTGGTTCGGCAATGGTGACCGCATGAAAACCCAAGCCGAGTCACTCTTACTTGCTTAAACAAAACGGGGGCTTAGCCCCCATTTAAAAAAGCTATCGGCAACACAAACATGATAAATTTATTTATTAAAAAAAGATTGCACAGCTACACAAATGTGATTTATAATTCAACCATGCCCTGAACTTCTTGGGGTCTTTTTAGGAAACAAAATGAGCAAAAGTGAAATTTATAAAGTTCGCAGCCAAACTCATGGAGCATTGGCAAATGCAGACAAAAACAAAACTCCGTACAGCCCGCTGATTCGTATGGAGTGGAAAAAGTACGGTTACATACCAGTTTCAGCAAGGCACTTAATTTAAACCACAACGGGGCTTTGGCCCCATTAATCCCTAACGGGTCTTTTAAGGAGTAAACATGAGAGACATACACATTTTGTTAGCTGAATTCCGCGAAGCACTATTGCGCGGCTTTATCCCCCCCCTTGAAATTGCAAAGTTATTAAACGACATGAACTGGTCATTGACTAAAAACTTCCCTGACATTCACAACGGCCTGTCCGACAACCTGGACGATGTGAGCGACAACCTTTGGACATCAATTCAACAATTTGGAGAGCATGATGAATAAAAAATTAGCAGACATTTCGCTTGCCGTGTTTATCGGCATATCTTTGGCTTGGGTTTTAGTTTACGGATGGTCACTATGAAAAACATTGCATCAGCATTAGTCAAGGCCCAGCGCGGCTTTGCACCGGCGTTAAAAACGTCTACAAACCCGCATTTCCGCAGCAAATACGTTGACCTTGCCGGTTGCGTGGAGGCGGTTGTAGATAGCTTAAACGCCGCAGGGATAGCCCTTATACAGCGCACTAGCCAGGACGATACAGGCGTGACCGTGGAAACGGTCTTTGTCCACGAATCAGGCGAGATGCTGGAGTGCGGCAAGCTGCACGTTCCCGCTAGTAAACAAGACCCGCAGGGTTACGGCTCTGCGCTAACTTACGCTAGACGCTATTCTTTGATGGCGGCTTGTGGCATAGCGCCGGAGGATGATGACGGTAATGCAGCATCACGCAAACGTGAAATTGTTGAAAAGTCAGAACCAAACGTAAAGTTTATTGAAGAACAATTAAAGGTCATGGCTAATTGTGCAACCGTAGACGAATTGAAACTTGCTTACAACGGCGCTTACGCTTGCTGTGATGGTGACCAGGCGTGGCAAGCCAAAGTTATTACCGCTAAAAACAAACGCTACAAGGAGATTACAAATGCTTGATTTACCTAACGCATGGCCTGGCCTTATGGAACAAGGGACAGACGCATGGTTTACCGCCCGCATAGGCAAGGTAACCGCCAGCAGGGTTGCCGACCTAATGGCTAAGACCAAGACCGGCTATTCGGCATCACGCGACAACTACATGGCGCAATTGGTCTGTGAAAACCTGACCAAAACAAAAGCGGAAGGATTTACCAACGCCGCTATGGAATGGGGTACTGAGCAAGAACCATTCGCTAGAGCAGCGTATGAAGCCAAAACCGGCGTGATGGTTGAGGAAGTGGGGTTTGTGCCCCACCCGCTAATTGAGTGGGCTGGAGCCTCGCCTGATGGCCTTGTCGGGCCTGATGGCCTAGTGGAAATCAAATGCCCAAACACGGCGACCATGATTGACACGTTATTAACCGGCAAAGTGCCTGGCAAGTACAACATACAAATGCAATTCCAAATGGCTTGCACGGGCCGCCATTGGTGCGACTATGTTGTGTTTGACCCCAGGATGCCAGCTAAAGCGCAACTATTTGTTAAACGGGTTTCCCGTGATGATGCTTTTATTCAAGAAATGGAATCGGAAATTGTCAATTTTTTATCCGAAGTAAACGTTCAAATTCAACAACTTAACTCAATCATTGAAGGTAATTAATCATGTCCAAAATCAAAAAAGAAATTTCTGTAATTAGCGGCAAATACACAAATGCCCAAGGAGTAGCCAAAAACCGTTACGCCCGCATTGGGTCAATCATTGAAACCAAGTCCGGCGATATGCTAAAAATTGACAACGTGCCATTAGTCGCTGGCGGCTGGGACGGATGGGCTTACATCAATGAGCCACGACCAAAGGATGATGGATTTCCTAAAGATGATGATTCCGTACCCTTTTAAGGAAAAATCATGGAACATTATCGCGCTAGAAACCTTGACCCGATAACGAGCTGGCAAGCGGCTGACCAAGCAAAAGACCTTGCCAAAGCCCATGCCGCTTTAATACTTAAAACTTTGCAGGAGCAAGGCCCGTTAGGTAAAGACGGGATTGCTTTCTTTGCGGTGCTTGATGGCAATCAGGTAGCCAGGCGCTTGCCCGAAATGGAGCGTGAAGGTTTAGTTGGGTTGACAGGTAAGACCGTAAAGTCCATGGCTAAACGTGCGGAAAGGGAGTGGTATGCGATTTCTTAAATTTTTAAAGGATTATTACCGAGAGTTAACGCCAGCCGAAGTAATCCAACGTGAGCTTGCGTGCGCCCATTTAGACCGCCTTGAGGCAGAGGCCGCAGTCGAGTACGCTGCGGCAGTGCTCGACATGAATATGAACCGCATTGAGCGTTTGAATACACGTTTAGGAGAGTACAAATGAAAGACAACGTAGAGATAGCAAAAGAGTACACCGACTGGATGGTCAAGACAGGCGGCTTTGCGCGGGATATGACCATGCGGGATTATTACGCAGGGTTAGCTATGCAAGCACAATTATCTATGCCGGAAATTAGTTTAGTTATAAGCCAAGGGGATATAACAGTAAAAAAAGTTTGCGGAAGTTGTTATGAATGGGCGGACATAATGCTCAAGGAGAGAACAAAATGACTAACTGTTGCGATGCAAATGGCAACTGCACCCAAGGCAAAGACTGCGCTATAAGAAAGCAGCACAGGGAAGCCACTAATCAGGCTTACATTAACCACGGCAGGACTACTAACACTGACCCATATTCCGACACTATTGGCACTGTCAAGGCGCTTATGTCTGTGCTGGTTGTGTGCGTTGCTGTGACGCTGATGGCTTACTTTATTTGGGGGAAGTGATGGCAGGCTACGAATCAAAGAAAGCAGCAGCGCGGGACAAGCTGGACGATGACGATATTCAAGTCTACAAGCGCCCGTGGGTAGACCTGACGGACAGTCAGATTGAAAAGATTTACTACGACCTTGCAAAAATCCATCGTGGTGCGCCTATGCCGTGGGGTCAAATTCAATTTGGCAAGGTATTGCAAGCCGCTATTAAGGAGAAGAACACATGACACCGGAACAAGAAAAGATTTACGAAGATGGATTCATTGCAGGAATGCAAAAACAAATGCAGTCCAGCGTAGACAAAGCGGTCAATAGGATGGCGCAGCGCACATGGGTAGGGCTAACCGACGATGATATAAAAGAAATCGTCGGGCCGTATGGGGACATGCCCATCAAGGGCTACACACGCAAACTGTTTGACCAAATTGAAGCCAAGCTGAAGGAGATGAACACATGACATGGGTATTTTTAACTGATTCAGAGCGAGACAAAATCTCCCACAAGGCAGGCCCGTACATTGTGAATAGCTACGAACCGCATGAAGCCGCAGTGCGGCAACGTAACCCCCGCGACAACTGGAAAGGGCTTACAGAAGAACAGCGCAGCGCAATTGCAATTGAAATACCAAAGCCGTTCTTTGTGAAAGAGGTGTTTGCTGCTATCGAAGCCAAACTCAAGGAGAAAAACGCATGACTATCGCATGGTACGACCCCACTAACCACCACGTTAGTACGGACAAGAACGACCCCCTGTTTACACCGCTTGGTCAGTTGTGGCCTTTGGATGTAAAGCGTGAGTGGGTAGACCTGACTTTTGACGAGAAACAGCATGCGCTTTATATTAGTGATTGGAAGACTTCTTATATGGAAGCGGTCATTGAATACATTGAAGCCAAACTCAAGAAGCGCAATGCATAAATCCAACCACCACGCTATACGGATGGCGCTACAAAAATATCCCGATGGGCTGACTGTAGCTGAAATAGTTGAGCGCACCGAAAAAGAACGACAGGCAATAAACCGTGCGTTGCTTGACATGTCCGATGCCTACATCGACAGATGGATTTCCAACAGAGAACATAGAAAGCAATGGGCTGCGGTGTGGTGCGTAATAGTGCCTCCACAGAACTGCCCCAAACCCACGGAGAAGCCGTAGTTATGGCGACTGTTAAAAGATCGCGGTACGGGCGCGTGGAGAGTGGCAGGTACACACCTTATGGAGCTATGGCAGGAGTGAGTCTTGAGCTAAGAACCGCGTATTATTACTATGGGTGGGTACATGATGCGGACATACCAGAGCTACCGCAAACCAAATGGAACCCTGATACACCTGTTACGCCGGACGAGGTGTTGGCAGAACAGCAAACCGTAGTTGAAATCAGAACCTTACTAGATGGTTTAACACCACGGCAAGCAAAGGTACTTCGGTTACGGTTTGGTTTTAATTGCCATGAATTTACCTTAGAAGAAGTAGGTAACATATTTGATCTCAGTCGTGAACGCATTCGGCAGATTGAGAAAGCGGCCCTGCGTAAACTTCGTGTAGTAGTACCACCTGAGAACTGCCCCAAACCAAAGGACACACATGACCGAGCACGAACAAAACCTACGTGACCTAGCAGCGATGTTTGCTATGGCAGCGCTGCTAACGCGTAATAGCCCAAAGGAAGCGATTGTTTCCCTTGCGTTTGAAATGGCCGACATGTTTATGGAAGCACGTACCAGTACCCCCGAAGATGGCATAGCCGCAATCAAACCCAAACGAAGGAAAACAAATGAGTAACAATAAAGACATCCCCAACTTCGCAGCTTGGTCAAACAAAAACCTAGCTGACTTCTGCACTGAGGCGTACATGCGTATGCAAGAGATGCAGGAGGAGAACGAACACTTGAAGCTGGACGCCAAGGCCGCGCTGGAAGCGGCGCGTAGGGCAATGGTGGAGGGGAGCAAGTGACGCCAGAGGGTCTTGTAAAAAAGACAATCAAGGCGGTGCTGTCGCACCACAAGGTCTACTACACCATGCCCCTTGGGGCAGGTTTTGGAGTGGCCGGTGTGCCTGACTTCTTGTGCTGCGTCGATGGTGTGTTCCTAGCGGTGGAAGCCAAGGCAGGCAAGGGTAAGACCACAGCGCTGCAAGACCGGCAGCTTGCTGCAATACAAGCGGCGGGGGGCCACGCCTTGGTTATCCGCGAGACAAACATAAACGAACTAGAGGAGAAACTGATATGGATAACACAGAATTTAACCGCATTGCGCAGGTAGTAGAGGAGTGCATTGAGGGCATGTCCGCTACGCGGGTAACCGCCATGCTGCAAATGTTTGAGCGCGTGGCCTTGGCGTTTGCTAAGCAAAACGGCGGCATGCTTACGCTGGAAGTGGTGGAGGATGGCGTGATGCTCTCTGCCATTGACCTTGACGAAGCCGAAGTTATGGAGATGGTCAGCATGCTAGCCATCAAGATGCACGGGGAGCTTATGGCAGGCGCACCCGCCAAGGAGATGTTCAATTGACTGCCCCGTATGACCGCATACTGACCATTGACTTTGAAACGTATTGGGACAGTAAAAGCTACACGCTATCAAAGATGACAACCGAGGAGTACATACGTGATAAAAAGTTCATACCTTTCGGCGCTTGTGTCCATGAGTTCGGAAGCGACAGCGACACTCAATGGATTCGAGGAGACGACTTACCTGAGTTCCTATCTGGAATCAATTGGGGACGAACCGCCGTGCTTGCACATAACGCCCAATTCGATATTGCCATCCTCTCTTGGCGGTATAACGTCCGACCCACTTTTATCTTCGACACACTATCAATGGCGCGAGCTTTACGAGGCGTGGAGGTTGGCAACAGTCTTGCCAGACTCGCACTGGAATTTTCTCTCCCCCCAAAAGGTACTGCTGTTCACTCCACTGATGGATTATTGGAGCTTACCCCCGCCGGGGAGAGTGAACTTGCTAGTTATTGCGCCCATGACGTACACCTGTGTGAAGAAATATTCAAGCGTCTCGTTGTTGGATACCCTACTTCGGAACTACGCCTCATCGACATGACGCTCAAAATGTACACCGAGCCGGTGTTGCAGCTTGACCAACTCATGCTGGTCAATGCGTTGGAGGAGGAGAAAGAAAAGCGCGAAGAGCTACTGACAAGGCTGGGTGTGACTGACGCTGCGCTTGCAAGCAACGGGCAATTTGCTGAGCTGCTGCGCACCCTCAATGTGGAGCCGCCGACCAAGAAGAAAAAGCCCACGGCAAAAACCCCTCACCCCAAGGGTGTCAACTTTGCCTTCGCCAAGACGGATGCGATGTTCCAAGCCATGCTCAACGGGGACAACGAGGATGTGGCCTCACTGTGCGAGGCTAGGCTCAAGGTCAAGTCCACCACCGAGCGCACACGGGCGCAGCGATTCTTGGAGATTTCCCAACGCGGCCCACTACCTGTACCCCTGTCGTACTACGGCGCTCTATCGGGGCGCTGGACAGCCAGCAAGGGCAGCGCCATCAACATGCAGAACCTAAAGCGCAAGTCGTTCCTGCGCAATGCCATCATGGCCCCCAAGGGGTATCAGTTGGTAGTGGGTGACTTGTCGCAGATCGAGCCGCGTGTGCTGGCGTGGTACTCAGACTACGAAGAGATGCTGGACATCTTTAGATCAGGCGCTGACCCGTATGCTGCCTTTGGAGCGCAGATGTTTAACATCCCCGGCATGGACAAGGAGAGCCACCCCGACTTGCGTCAGAGCGCCAAGAGCGCGTTGCTGGGTGCGGGGTATGGGCTAGGCTGGGCATCGTTTGCGCAGCAGCTTCTGACAGGGTTCCTTGGCGCACCGCCCGTGCGCTACAACAAGGACTTTGCCCGCAAGCTGGGGGTGGATTCGGTGTACGTGCAGAAGTTTGTGGACTGGGAGGACAACCTCAAGAAGATGGCAGAGATTCCCCACACCTGCACAACCAAAGAACTACTTATCCACTGCGTTGCTGCCAAGAAGATCATCGACATCTATCGCAGCACGGCGCACCCCGTGGTATCCTTTTGGGACATGTGCAGCGGCCTGATTGACTCGGCACTTGCGCAGGGGCGGGAGTTCAGGTATAAATGCATTGTGTTCAGGAAGGGCGAGATCGAGTTGCCCAACGGCATGAAGCTCCTGTACCCTGACCTGCGCCAAGTCAAAGACGATAAGGGCAGAAACCAGTGGGTGTACGGGCAGGATGCCACCAAGCTGTATGCTGGTAAAATAACGAACAACGTAGTGCAGGCAACTGCACGGATTGTGATGACCGATGGGATGCTCCGCGTAGCAAAAAGCTATCCCATCAAAGGTACAGTGCATGACGAGCTTATTGCCGTTGTGCCCGATACCGAAGTTGAAAACGCTAAGACTTGGGTCTTGGCGCAAATGACTATGGAGCCACGGTATATGCCGGGGATTCCGTTAAGCGCTGACGGTGGTGCGCACCGTAGATATGGACTAGCAAAAGGATAGGAGAAACAAATGACAGAATTAAACACACATGCAGGCTTAGCAATAGGCCATGCAAGAGCAAACGATGCAGCTATGCACGCAGGAGATAGTTGGGTCTCAACAGCTATTGAGGCCTTCAGATCGTACGCAACCATCAACCGATGGTTTACAACAGAACAAGTGCGGCAAGCATTTCCAAATTTGCCTGAACCGCCGGACAGACGTGCGTGGGGTGCAGTGCCCCGCATTGCGCAAAAAGAAGGCATTGTTGTACCGCACGGATGGGTGCGCGCTAACAGCCCAACAGTGCATGGCATGGTGGTGACTCGCTGGGAGTCAAAAATATACAAAGGAGAAACAACGCAATGACAGCAAAAGAAAGAACCCCAATCCCACGGCGTATGCGTGTGGGCAAGCGGATGTACTCGGTAGAGGTGGTCGAGGCTTTGATCGACAAGAACTGTATGGGCCGGGTCAACTACCAGAACCGCAACATACAGATTGCAACGCATCATTCCCCCGGACGTAGGATTGCAGGCGCTGACATCCGCGATTCGTTTTGGCACGAGACTATTCATGCCATCTTGCACGACATGGGCAGGGACAACCTGAACCGTGACGAAGCGTTTGTACGTGGGTTTGCATCCCGGCTTTCCCATGCAATTGACACAGCGAGGTTCTAAATGAAAGTAGTGTCGTGGAGTCATAGTGCTCTGAAGGATTACGAGGGATGTCCCAAGCGGTATCAAGAGATCAAGGTCTTAAAGAACTACCCGTTCACTGAGACTGAGGCCACAAGGTACGGCAACCAAGTCCACGAAGCCATTGAGCTATACATCCGCGACAACACGCCCGTGCCTGATGCCTATGCGCAGTTTGTTCCCGTGGTCGATGAGTTACTCAAAAAGCCCGGACGCAAGCTAGCGGAGCAGCAGATGGCGCTGACCAAGGAACTCAAACCCTGCGATTGGAAAGCAAAAGATGTGTGGGTACGCGGCATTGCGGACTTACTTATCATTGACGATGACAACATGACCGCATGGGTTGTGGATTGGAAGACGGGCTCGGATAGATACCCTGACCGCGACCAACTAAAACTCATGTCGATCATGGTGTTCGCACACTATCCGCATATCCGCAAGGTCAACTCAGCGCTGTTGTTTATCGTCAAAGGCAGCATGACCAAACACAGCATGACTTTTGACCAAGCCGAGTCGCACTGGTGGGACTATCGTGAGCGTGCTGCGCGCATCGAGCAAGCCCATGAGACAGGCGTGTGGAACGCCAAGCCTTCGCCGTTATGTCCGTGGTGTCCGGCCACCACTTGTGTACATCACCCCAAGCACTAAAAGGATTGAATATGTCTTTACATAGTCCCAACGACTTTACGATGTATCCCTGCAAATGCCATATTTGCTACAAAGATATTGACGAACAGCATTACGCCATTGAACACTCGGGTCACGGGCAAATGATGCAAGAAAAACTTTTGGAAAGCTACGTTACAGTTTGGATGCACCCCGAATGCGCGACTATTATGATGCTGCGCTTGGCACACGATGTCATGAGAATAAGAAACACGCCAAATCAACCACGGCGCGTTGTTGACTTATTGCAAGATACAGTCAAACGCAATAAACTTTAAGAAGGAAACATCATGGCAACAAAACGTGACTACAAAAAAGAATACAAGCAAGACATCAAGACCGGCAAGTCCGGCCCTGATTCTGACCAGCATGAACGACAACGAGCGCGGCGTGCATACGATGCCAAAGGCGTTGACCGCGCTGGCAAAGACATTGACCACATCAAGCCCCTGCGCAAGGGTGGTAAGTCAACACCGGGCAACCTGAGACTACGAAGTAAGAGTGCCAACCAAGGCGACAACAAATAACTACATGAGAAGCAAATGCAAATCGTTGAAGACAAAGCAATACTCCTAAAGACACGAAACCCAGACAAATACGCCATCATCCCCAAGCACAAAGTCGTTAGCGAAAGCAACGGCACGTACGAGGTGTTGGTGTACTGGGGGCTGGAGGAGGTCAAGGTACTACGCAACTTGGGTGTGAAGGATGCGCCCTCACCAATCGTCAGGCGCTATGGTTGGCCCGGACGATACAAGCCAATGGATCACCAGCGGGTCACCTCTGAGTTCCTGACGCTAAACCGCAAAGCCTTCGTGTTCTCTGAGCCGGGTACGGGCAAGACACTATCGGCGCTGTGGGCTGCGGACTACCTGATGGGTATCGGCAAGGTACGCCGCGTACTTATCCTGTGCCCCCTGTCGATCATGCAGTCAGCTTGGCTGGGAGACTTGAGCAACAGCATCATCCACCGATCTGCCGTTGTAGCGCACCATGCGCAGTCTAGCCGCCGTATCGAGATGGTGCAGCAGAACTATGAGTTTGTCATCACCAACTACGATGGGCTGAACCTGATCGCTGACGAGGTGCGCAAGGACGGGCGCTTTGACTTGGTGATTGTGGATGAGGCCAACGCATACAAGACGCAGACCACGCGGCGCTGGAAGGCGCTGGCCGCCGTCCTGACCCCGGACACCTACTTGTGGATGATGACGGGCACACCGGCCTCACAGTCCCCAGCGGATGCGTACGGGCTGGCTAAGCTGGTCAACCCCAACAACGTGCCTAAGTTTTACACTGCATGGCGCGACATGGTGATGAACAAAGTGACCATGTTCAAGTGGGCCGCTAAGCCCAACGCCGCTGACACCGTACACGTTGCGCTCCAGCCAGCCATCCGGTTCACCAAAGCACAGTGCTTGGACTTGCCTGATGTGCTGACCACCACCCGCCTAGTACCCCTGACCTCGCAGCAAGCCAAGTACTACAACTTGCTCAAAGAGCGCATGACCGCCATTGCCGCAGGGGAGACGATCACGGCGGTCAACGCCGCTGCCAACCTCAGCAAGCTGTTGCAAATATCGTGTGGTGCGGTGTACACCGATGACAAAGACGTTGTGCAGTTCGATGCTGCCCCGCGTCTGTCGGTGCTTGAAGAGATACTGGACGAGACAGATAGGAAGGTCATCATCTTTGCGTTGTTTCGCTCCAGCATCGACACCATCCACCAGCACCTGCTCAAGAAGGGCGTAGCGGTGGAGTGCATCCACGGCGGGGTCACGCCCAACAAACGCGCTGACATCATCCGCCGGTTTCAAAACGAGAAAGACCCACGGGTCTTGGTGCTGCAACCGCAAGCATCGGCCCACGGGATAACCCTAACAGCCGCTGACACTGTGGTGTTCTTTGGCCCCTTGATGAGCGTGGAGCAGTACATCCAGTGCATTGCCCGTGCTGACCGCAAGGGGCAGAACTCCGATAAGGTCACAGTTATCCACATAGAAGGTAGCCCGGTGGAGAAGAAGATGTTCACAGCTTTGGCCTCCAAGGTTGTGGATAACTCGCTGCTCACCCGTATGTTTGAAAGTGAAATAAATTCTTAAGAAAGGAGTTGCAGGCCCAGAAAATTCGTGTAGACTGTCAAGTCTTAGACAAAACAACAGGAGAAGTAAATGACTGAAATCACCGTCCCTATGGACAAGCTAGCCCGGATTTATCGTAAGATAAAAACCGAAATTGACACGCTAACTCAGGAGTACGACAACAAGTTGGAAACTTTGAAAGCGCAACAAGACGAACTCAAGTTCGCTATGAAAGATCAGATGCAGGCGCTTGGCGTCAAGTCTGTGCAGACTGCCTTCGGAACTGTAGCCATGATCCACAAGACGCGCTACTCCACACAAGACTGGGACTCGTTCAAGAAATTTATTGTTGAACATGATGTCGTAGACCTGTTGGAGAAGCGTATCGCGCAGACCAATATGGCAAGGTTTTTGGAGGAGAACCCCGGTTCAGTGCCCCCTGGCCTGAATTCGTTTTCGGATTTTGAAATCCGCGTAACTAAACCAAGTAAGTGAGGTATGTACCATGAGTAATGTTTCTATTTTTTCCGCCTCGAAAGTCCCCGCTTTCGCCCGCAACAACGCAATGTCTGACACTGCCCGTGCCCTCACTGGCGGCGGTGCTATCGGCTCCACAGGCAAGCGCATCTCCATCAAAGGCGGCGTGTTTCGTTTGATCGACGGCGGCAAAGAACTTGCCGCCATTGACGAGCGCCATTTGGATGTGGTCATCATCAAGGCAGCGCCTGAAGTGAGCCGCCAGTTCTACGCCGCAGCGTACAACGCCGATACTGTGTCGGCCCCTGACTGCACCAGCAATGACGGCAAGACCCCTGATGCTTCGTCCAAGAACAAGCAAGCTGAGACCTGCATGGCCTGCGCACAGAACCAAGCGGGCTCGGGTCAAGGCAATAGCCGCGCCTGTCGCTACTTGCAGCGTATGGCTGTGGTGCTGGCTAACGACATGGATGGCTCGGTGATGCAGTTGACGCTGCCCGCTACGTCGATCTTTGGTAAGGAGCAAGGTGACAAGCGTGCCCTGCAAGCCTACGCCCGTTACTTGGCAGCGCAGAACCCGCCGGTTAACCCTGAGCAGATCGTGACCCGCATGAAGTTTGACACGACTTCAGAAGCGCCCAAACTGCTGTTCGCGGCAACCCGCTGGCTGACCGATGACGAGTACGACACTGTGCAGACGCAGGCCGAGACAGACGATGCCAAGAAGGCCATCGTTGCTTTGGGTGCTAGCGCACCGACTGCGGCTCCGCTGCAACTGACGGGCGCAAAGCCGATGGGCCAACTCGTGAATGAGGAACATGCTGCCGCCTATGAACCCATTGCTGCAAAGGCTGCAAAGGCTGCAAAGGCTGCAAAGGCCAAGCCAGCCCCTGTGGTGGTCGAGGAAGAGGAGGACACTGCTCCTGAGCCCGAGGTGCGCAAGGCCACTGCCAAGCCAACGGCTGTGCCTGCTTCCAAAGGCAAGCTGGCTGACATCGTGTCCGCTTGGGACGACGAGGAGTAATTAAATCGGGGGGAAAGCGGATGCTGTGTAAACCGTAAAGCGTAGCAGTGCAGCGAGTACCCCCACCTTTTACAGAGACGATATGGCTTACTCACAAAAAATTATTGACATGGTGGCATCGTCGCCTAAAACGCCGGGTAACCAGCTTGGGCGGTGGGCCATCCATCTCAACTTTCCCGTTACAAAAATCGCCTACGCATTGGGTGTTACCCGCCAGACCGTGTACAACTGGTTTGAGGGTAAGGATGTCTTTGTGGCATATCAAAATCGCGTAGACCTACTGTTATCAATTATGTCCACATCGGCTACGGCCAATGAGGCTTGGAGAAGAATATGCAAAGCCTACAACCTCAATCCCTGACAAACGACGAGCTTGAGCGCCTGATCTACATCACCAAACCGAGCGAGCTATCCGCTGAGTGGGTAGCGGAGTTGCTGCGCCGCACGCAGGGTGACTGGAGTGAAACAAAACCCAAAGACCCCGCGCAGCTAGAACTCGACCTGTCTTAAACCATTTCCCAAGGATACCTATGGAACCGCTTGAGTTTCTAGCGGAGGTACTGCCACCCCCCGGAAATGGTAAGTACTGTGTTGTTGAACTATCAAAGAACAAGGAGCATTTTTATGTAGACACACTAGAACAGGCGCAGCCAAAGATAGACGCGTGGAAACAGCGTGGGCTGGATGTCTATTTTGCGCTGGGGACTTTTGGGGATTTGAAGCGCCGTATTGCAACCAATGTGCGGATGGTGCGCTGCATCGCAGTGGATGTGGACTGCAATCACCCCAAGGACATCCCCGACTCAACGGGTGTCATTTCCCCCAAAGCGTACCCATCGGCCCAAGCCGCTGCCCGCGCAATCATGCAGTTTGCCGAAGAGGTCGGGTTGTCCGGGTTGGGTAGCCCTTGGCTAGTGGCTTCAGGCGGTGGTGTGCACGCATACTGGCCATTCAAAGACGCTGTGGACATCAACGAGTGGAAGCCGGTGGCCGAGGGGTTCAAGCGCCTGTGCTTTCAAAAGAAGCTGGACATTGACCAAACGATTACGGCAGATGCATCAAGGGTGCTGCGCGTCTTTGACACGATCAATACCGGCATCAAGAATAACAAAAAGGTACGTGAAGTCACCGATGTCAAGTTTAAAAATGCTGGCGATCACTTTGACTTTGACGACATCCGAGCGTTGGTCGAGCGCAACCTGATCGGCACAGCCTATGCGGTCAAGACGGTTGAGCCGAGCAACGCGCTGGTACTACCCGGACAGCGCCCTACCAAGGAGGGTAAACCCTTAGTAGTACAGCTTTACGCCAATAGCATCACCAAGTTTGGCAACATCTTTAAGGCTACCCGCGCAGGCAATGGTTGCGACCAGCTTCGCTATTACGTCGAGCATGCTGATGAGGATGGCATGGAGCCACTGTGGCGGGCGCATCTGAGCATTGCCAAGAAGTGCGAAGACGGGGAGAAGGCTGCGGCGTGGCTCAGTGGGTTGCACCCGTATGACGAAGACCGGATGCACAGGAAGCTGGCCGAGATCAAAGGGCCGTACCCCTGCACCAAGTTTGACTCCGAGAACCCCGGCGTGTGTATCTCTTGCAAGCACTGGGGCAAGATAACCAACCCCCTAGCCCTTGGTCGGGATGTGGCGCTGTCCAACGAGGCCAAGCAGGTGGAGGTGGTTGAGCCTGCGGTGTCTGATGAGGTGCGCCAAGTGCTGCGCCCTGAGCCGCCAAGGGGTTACTCCTACGGCGCAAACGGAGGTGTCTTTGTTGTCAAGGACGATGAGGATGCCAACGGCAATAAGGTGCAGCGCAAGATCATGCTGCTGGCGTACGACTTGTTTCCCGTGGACATACTGGTCACGAACAAGGAGCACACCATCCACATGGTAGCCCTGCGCCCCGAGGGTGGGCAGACAGTAACACTGCCCCAAAAATCCGTTGTCAGTAAAGAGGAAACGCTAAAGAGCCTTGCCAATCAAAACGTCTTGGCTACCTTTGGTGCTCTCAATGACGTTAACCTGTTCAATTACATACGAGCAAGTGTTGAAAAAATGAGTAACGAAAAATCCCCTGTGCGTGTACCTGAAAGCTATGGCTGGCAAAACGATGACACTTTTGTCTTTGCTGGGCGTATCTACTCCAAAGGCAAGCCAATTGATGTGCCTATGGCTGGTCTGGAGAACATCATCAACAACACCAAACCCACCGGTACGCTGGAGGGTTGGCGGGCATGCGTCAACATGTTGATACGCCGCGAGTTGTACGACATCTTGGCAGTTTTCCTTGCCGGTGCTGGCTCCCCATTGATGCGCTTTACTGGCCTGTACGGAATGACGTACCACTGTGCAGCGCGGGCTTCGGGTACTGGCAAGTCACTGGCGCTTGAGGCGGCGGCGTCTATTTGGGGGCATCCAGCGCACTACCGCACCGGCAAGAGCACCTCGATGGTCGCCATGCAACAACGCCTTGGCCTGCTGCATAGCCTGCCCTTGGTGACTGATGAGATCACTTCCAAAAACCGCGAGTCACCTGAGTGGTTCTCCGAGTTCCTACTGGACATGACTGAGGGGCGGGGCAAGGAGCGTATGGAGTCCGGCGCTAACAAAGAGCGTCTGAACAACTCGACATGGGCGGGGCATGCCATCATGTCATCGAACACTTATGTGGTGGACAGTCTGACTGGGACACGCAAGGTTGGCTCGGAGGGTGAGCTTCGCCGGGTGCTGGAGTTCCGCATGAACGAGGTGCTGACTTGGACGCGGGAGGAGATTGCAATCATCAAGTCCCTGTCCCAAAACTATGCTGTAGCTGGTGAGGTGATGGCTGATTACTTTGCCAAGAACGTGCCGTTTTTAAAAGAGTTTGTGCCTGAGTTGGTGAACAAGATGCACGATGAGTACAACGCCACCAACGACGAACGTTTTTGGATAGGCAGCGTGGGCTGCAACATTGCTGCCGGAATCATCATGAGCGATGCCCACACAGGGCTGGTCAACTTGCCTTTGGACAAAATCATTGATGCGTACCGCAAGCGCATTGAGTACCAGCGTGTAGCTATAAAAGGCAACAAGCGCAGCACAGAGGATGTGCTCAACGAGTTCATCCGCGAGAACTGGGGCCAGTTTGTGGTGGTCAACTACGGCACTACAGGCGGTGTGTTGGCGCAGATGGGTGACGGGGGCAGCATCGACAAGAGTACAACCCGCAAGGAGGTCAAGGGCCGGGTGGAGAACGGTGCTGCTGAGGGGTACGTTGACTTTTACCTTGAGGAGCGAGTGCTCAAATCGTTCTGCGCCACTATGAATTTTGGTTACGTGGAATTCAAAGAGCAGCTTGAAAGGATGTTCGTTGTCCAGTACATACCCCGCAAAGACTTGATGTCTAAGACAAGCGGGCCACCGTTGCGCACGGCAGTCATCAAGATAACGAGGCCGCTAGATGAAGAACTTGAAAGTCATCTATCCGTGGAAAAAAACTAGGCGGGGGCAGGGGTTTTTCGTCCCCTGCCTCGACCCCGAACCCGTCCGCACCGAGGGTTTAAAGCGGGCGCTTGACCTGCGCCTGTTTGATGCCAAAGCGCAAGCCGGTATCCGCAGCGGCCTTACTGGGGTGTGGTTCTACCGCTTGCCGCCTCGGCCCGTTTGATTGCCTGCACGTAGCGTTCAGACTGTAACTGACGTTGCTTGTTAAGCTGGTCGATGCGCTCTTGTTTTTTATCCGCTGGTATGTTGGAGCCCCGGATAATTTCTTCTTGCTTGCGCAGCGTGCCCATGAACTTCTCATACTGCATTGCCATCGGAGCCACCATGATTTCAGCGCGGTGGTCGGCAAGGAACTCTTTGGCATCTTCGAGCTTGCCGGTCTTGCGGTAGTTATCAAATGTCGCTTTCTTTTGCAACGCATCGGTAGCCAGCTTGTACACCACATCAGCATCCTCCCCGCCGTACTTGCGTTGGAAAGAACTACCAATCAACGGCATCTCCGATGGCCTGCGGGTAGGCGCTTCAACGGTTTCGCCAGTTTTAAATAGGCTGTCGGTAGCCGCTGCTGCCATCAAAGGCAAAGAGCCAAGGTAGCCAGACACAAGGTGCTCGATCTGAATTGGCGACAGGACAGGGGCTATCTTGCTCAGTTGCTTGGCAAGCTCAGTCGTGTTGGCGTAGTAGCGTGCTTCAGGGGACAGCTTTTGCAACCGCGCAGACTCCAACGGCGTTGCTTCAAACCCCGAGAAAAAGTTTTTGTTTGTGTAAACTTCTGCCAATGGCTTGACGATCTGCGGCACGCCCAAAGACGAGGAGCCGGGGATAGCGCCCACAAACATATCACGCAGCGCCCGTAGCTGCTGTGGCCCATCTGTCTCAGCCTTCATAGCATCCGCAGCCGCCACGGCAGCGGAGAAAAACCAACCAAACTCGTACGGAATTGGTAGCTTCAGCGGCTCTTCCATGCCGGGTACATGCACAAAGAAGTTGCTGTACTTGTCTCTAGGCTTGGCGTTTCTGAAGTACTCGTCGTCGTCCATCAGCATGGCGTAGGCAAGGCCAGTACCCATGAGCAGCATGGCGTTGTTGTAGAACTTTTGTTTAATCTTCAGTTGCTCGTTAAAAGGCATGTTGCCCGAGGCTGCTTTGAACAACACGTTCAAGCCTTGGATTTGTGAGTTGAAGAAAGGTATCAGGCGGCTGGCGTATTGGATGCCGGGGGCCATGCCGCGCTTGTGAAAGTTCATCGACTCCATGACGGCAAAGTCAGCTTCGACTTCGGACAAGCCATTGGCAATTGCGTTGTCGTATACCAACGCTCGTGTAGCGGCGTCTGCTTTCATTGCTTGGCGGTCAGCCATTGCAAAGAATTTTTCAAACGCATTCATGTCTTTGCCACTTGCAAGCTGCAAGGCAAACTTGGAAAGGTCATCCGGGTCGCCAGTGAAGATGCCGCTTTGTATCAAACCCTTTTCCAACAGCTTGGCGGCAGTTTCGCTCTGCCCGGTGTTCATCTTCAGGTACTCACTACCCGCCTTGTAGATGGCTTTGAGTGGGCCGTAGTCCAAACCAGCGGTAGCCGCAGCCGCAAACGGGTCACGGAACAACTGGCGCAACAGATAGACCGGGGTGCGCGTCACACCAGCGCGAAGGAAGTCCCCGGCTATGGAGCCCAGCTTCAGAAACGCGGGCAGCGTCAAGCTTGCGCCCTCAAGGCTCTTGACAATAAGCTCAGCGGGGATGCCACCAAATACTGTGTCATTAGTCTGCACCCGCAGCCAACGCTTACCGTTGTCGTCGGGCTTGTTGGGGTCAGCTTCTTGTTTCCAGCGAATAACGCTGGGGTCAGTTGGCCCATCGCCCCGGTTGATTGACATCAAGTCCGTGACCTTACCTGTACGGGCGCTAAACTCCCCTTGGCCTTTACCCGCAGCTTGCATAGCGTAGGCTACATTGCGGGTAGCCATGTTGGTCATAGCCATGTCCACCAATAGCATGGTGTTGCGCGGTAGTGACTTGTCCAGCGGCAGTATTTTGGTTTCGCCGCCTTTGAGTTCGGCAAGGTACGGCTGGTGGCGGATGTCGCCAATGGTGATGGTCTTGTCCCCACCAAGCACAAGCTGCGCAATACCGTTGTCGTTGACGCGGTAGTAAGGAACGTAGTCACCTTCTTTCAGGTAACTGTCGGCCTCCTTCTTGGTGATAGCGCCTGTCGATGCCAAGAAGCGGATCATGCCTTCGTTGTACTTGTTGTACAGATTGCGGGTTCGCTCCAGTGCATTTTTAAGCTGCTTGTCGGAGTCCACTTGCCGCATGGCAGCATCCAATTTTTCTTGCGTAACCCCCAGCGCCCCCAAGTCCAGCTTGGTCAACCCTTTGTTGGCAGCACGTTGCGCAATCATGTAAGCCGTTGCCAGCCCCATCTTGGCTTTCCCGTCGCCGTAACGGTCAGGGATGTCAGAGACAGATGCAAAGATATCCTTGGCGCTGTTGGCGTTGGTGGTACGCACACCCTTGAAACCCTTGTCATCGGTGTACGTCTCCAACGGGCCATCGCTCAGAGCCGCCAGCACAAGCGGCATCTTCTGGTCAGCTTTGCGCACGCTGTACATAGCTTGCTGGAACAGGCGAGAGTCGCCAAGCTGCTTGGCCCCAAGCTCCATAGCCTTACTCAACCCCGCACGCATATCGACTGTGTTCTGTTCAAACTGGAGCATCTTGTTGCCGCCAAGTTTTTCAAAGAAGGTCTTGTCCTGCGCAACGGTATTCCGCGCCAGTTCGGACAGGGCATCGTCCGAGGCGTAATCTGGCGCGTTAAGTACTTCGTTGGTCTCCCTTGTTTTTTGCCACCGTTGCATTTCATTTAACGGTTTGTTTTCCGCAAACGCTTCTTCGGTAATTTCCAAAGCATCGTTGAGCAAAGATCGTTCTTTAGGTTTGGAGAACCGGAAGAAACCAGCAAAAACATCAACCAGACGCGACAACACAGATTTATTGGGTGTTTCAGAAGGAATCTGGTCAAGTAAATCTTGAAAACCTTTGTGCGAAAAAGTTTCTGCTAAAAACTCGTGCGTATTAGTAAGTCCGTACACGCCTTTAGTAGTAAACCCAACCAACGCAACTTTATTAGCGCGGAAATATTTTTTTCCTTCTGGTGTTTGCAACCACTTTTCTACGGTATTTTTTAAATGCTCAACCCGTGCATTAAAAGCGTTGTTTGTGTATAACCCACGAGATGTTGCAGCGTGCAATAACTCATGCAACAAAATTTTGGTTGCGTGCGGTGATCCTGCTGTAGAAATAGTTAAAACGTAGTTTTGTGCGGGGTTGTAGTGCCCCGCTACAGGGCGTTCTTTTCCGTCGGCTGATTTTTCAATGCCTTTTTTTGACGTCACGTATACGCGCCCATGCATGTCATCCGAGTAAGCGTTACCGAGGACTTCCGCAAGGATGTCAAACAATTTTTTGCTAAGTGGGTTGCGTGCTTTTTCTGCGGCAATACGCGCTGCTTCGGCGTATGTCTTTCCGTGGTATGGACTAGATGTGTCCATTTCTGTGCCATATTTTTTGTCGATCTGCCTACCTTTAGCTGCAACCGCATCGTCAATATCTTGTTGAGAAAGTTTTGGGCTTTCTTTGGCAGTTTTCTTAACAGTGGGTGAAAGAACCGCTGGAGTCTTTTTTGGGATAGGGTTGCTTTCGCTTGAGTCAAGACGCTCGTTTGTTACGTTTTCAAACGTTTGAGTAGCTTCAGATACTGCACCAAGTTTTTCCTGTTGCTCTTTTGTAATGTCTTCGGCTTCAAGCAGTGCTTTTGCTGCATCAAGATTACTGCGGCTAATTTCCAACCTGTTGTCCGCTGCTTCGTACGCAGCCTTTGCGTCTTCCCTAACTTGCGCAGGCTGGCCTTTTGATGCTTCATACGCCTCGGTTGCTTTTTTCCAGTTAATTGCTGCCTCGTTGGCTTTTATCTGCGCCGCGTCTATGTTGGCTTGCAACCGTTCTAGTTGTTGCTGCCTATTGCTTATTGGTCTGCCTGAGCGCTTGCTCTCGGTCAGTTTAGCCACGTTGCTGGTTACGCCGCGTGTCACGGGGCCAGTGCGCGTCACACTTGATGGGGCTACGTTGCCGCGCTCCGATGCTTTGCGTTGAGGCGCTTGTGTCTCTGTTTCTTCAGCCGTTTTACCTTGGCGCTCCAAGGCTTCCACTTGCTCTATCCGCTGCGCAACTGAGTCGCGTTTGAGCCGGAGTATTTCCGTTTGCCGGAAAGCAGCGCCCTGCCCTTTAAAAGCAAAGACGGGGCTGGAACGTGCGCCCCCCGGTGTTTTGTTACGTTCACTTGGTATCAACTGCGATACTTTTACTTTGCTGACTTCAGGGTACTTGCCGGGTGGCAGGCTGGCAAACGTAACTAGCCCTGCTTCTTTAGCCTTTTGTTTTTCAAAATGAGACAGAGACTCCGCCCGCGCTGCTTTAACTTTGTCTTCCAACGCATTGGCTTGGTTTTCCAGCGTGCCCAATTCCAGCTTCAACTTCTTTAAAGGCCACGCAAGGATTTGTTTTGCGTACTCTTTGTTGGACTTGGCAATACCTTCGGTCTTTAGTTGCTCGTTGTAAAACTCGTTGGCTTCTTGCAGCGCAGATTCCAAACGCATAATTTGCATTTGCTGTGGCTTGCCGGGAAGACCTTCTTTTTGTTTGTCTTCTAGTTCTTGTTTTAGCTCGTTAATTTCTTTTTCAATCGCGTCAATGTTGTCCATTGCCGCATTGGTGATTTGGTTTTGTACTTTGCCTGCGTACGTTGTTGACGTTATTGGCGCTACAGAAATGCCGCCCGGCAAAGCAGTTTTTTGTTTTGCTCCATACAGTCGGACGTTTTCTTCTTTTGTGCGCTGTGCCCGTGCTTGGTCACGCAGCGTAGCAAGTTGAGCCTCAATACCTGCACGGCGTTTTTTAACCGCAGCGGCAGCTTGTTCGTATGCTTTAGTGGAAGGGCTCTTGGCAGCTTCTTTACTTGCTGCGTCTGCTTCCTCTTTGGCAACAACGGCATTACGCAAGTCAACCTGCGCTTGAGCAATTTCCTTTTTCAACACTTCGGGGTCTTTGCCACTATGTTCTAAATCCCACAGGGTCTTTTGTGCATCCATGACCGCAGGTATCTTGTCAATGTTGTCTTGCGTTTTAGACACGCTATTTAGCGTGCTGCGCAAGTCTGCCAGCATTGCCTGTGTGTTTTCTGCCGTTGTGCGCAGCTTACTAAACTGCGACATCTCTTGCCGTAGTTTTTTGTTTTGCCGCTGAAGCGTGTCTACCAAGACGCGGTTGTCTTTAATTTTTTTAAGCGCTGCCTCAAACATCACTATTGTTTGGGTGTCTTCCTGCCCAAAAACAAACGCGGGGGCTTCATACCCAATCTCACCAAACCCAAGTTTGGACTCTATCTGGCGTTTGAGACTTGCAATTTCGTTTTTGTACGCTTGCGTTTTCTCTGGTGCGGGTGCGGCTCCCTTTTTCTGAAGCTCCCTTAATTGCGCAGTTGCCGCTTCCAGTTTTGTTTCCAGCGGGGCAACGCCTGACAGCATTTTATTTAGTCTGTCAATTTGCTCTTTACGTTTAGCAACCGCTTGCCTTGCCTCAGCAGCTTGTTTGTCCAACTCAGCCAGAGTCTTTGTGTATACGGCTACATCTTGGGTGAGCGCTTTGATTTCTTTTTCGTTGTCCACCGATGTCATAGCAAGTATGCTGCTGAACATCGGGTCGGCTTTAAGTTTGCCGTACTGCTGGAGCAAGGCTACAACGTCGTCGTTGTCTTTGAGGATACTCTTGGCTGTGCCGCGCAAGTCAGATTCTGTAACCAATGCGTTGAGCTTGGCTTCCAGTTCATTGATTAAGCCAAAGTAGTACGTGACCTTTGGCGCTTGCTGCTTATGTACTTTGGTGCGTGCTTCAGCTTCGCGCATCTCTTTAACAATTTTGCTGTCAAGAAAACGGCGGAACATACCGGGGGTAGCGCGGCCCAGTGCGGTTGTGGGTACTTCCTTCTCAGGAAAAAGGGACATCTGGTCAATGTCTTTTTCTGACTGCGCTAGTTCTTCTTTAACCCGCAGGTGCGTTTCCAGTTCTCGTGGCAGAGACAGTGGTTTGGCTTTGGCGCTTGGCCCGCGCATTGTTCCGATATTTTCAAGTTGCTTTGCTGCTCTTTGGACATTAGCTTGCTGTGCGGCTTTAGGGTTTGCTGCTATAGCTGCTTTGAGCGCTTGGTCAGCATTCATTGCGGGGGCCGTTTCAGCACGACCCCGTACGCCCACAACAGTTGGCCCGGCGCTAGTCATAACGCCTTGTGCAACATCTTCTTGCTTAATTAAACTGGCTCGACGCGCCGCTTCATTTTTAGGAACGCCTTCGCCAACAAGCTGTTCATATTTTTCTTTTCTAACTTTAGCAAGCGCTTTAGTTCTTTCACTATCACTGAGGTTGTACGTTCTTCCAGCAAAACCGCTACTAACTTTTTCCGCCGCCGTAGGCGTAGTTACGCTACCGGGAAGTCCCGTAACCGTAGAAGGCAAAGCTGCGCCTGACTCGCGTAAAGCCTCAGCCATAGCGCCCTTACCTTCTCCACCACGAGCGGTAGTTTCAGCACGTTTAGTCGGAGCCCCTTCACCGTATACCCCTTCCTCACCGCGCTCAATCTTGCCAAGTTGCTCGTCGAGCATAGTGAACAGGGACGCTTCGTTGCCAATTGCCGTGTCTTTCTCACCGATGTTGGCGTCTGCTCGGCGCAGGAATGCGTAAGCCTCATCACTTAAGTCTTCACGCAGTTGAAGCTGGTTAACCCGATCACGCAGCGCTGCTGCTGCTGTTACTGGCTCTGCCGTACCTTCTTGGCGAGGGCGCAGTTTGAATGGGGCTGGCCCGCCGCGTTGGGGCTGAGGTTGCCCTGCGGGTTGTGTTTCTTCCGCAGTAGGTAATTCTTCGCCTTGCGTCAAAACTTTTTTGACTTGGTTTAATGCAGTGGACGCGCCCGTGTTTGGGTAAGGCTGCTCAAACAAATCAAATTGTGGTGATGCAGAAATAGCCCCCGCTGGGCGTGCACCAATACGTTGAAGCGCTTGTGACTCGCCTAATTTGCGGGTGTGTTCTGCATATGCGGCGTCATATTCTGCGTCAAGACGAGCCAAAGTTTCTGCACGTTGGTCGCCCAGTTCTTTGCTGCGACGATCACGAAATTGTTCCCGCGTTTCAGATGTTGCTTGAAACGGCTGCATTTCAAACTCTTGCTGCGTCTTGGGAACAACGCGGCTTTGCAGGTCTTTTAGTTTTATACGAAGTGCAATTTGCGCATCAATATCGCCGTTTGTTTCCGCGTTTGCCAATTGCTTTTGTGCTACGGCAATTTGTTGTTCTTCCGGTTTTGGTAATTTTTTTACAGCCTCACGGGCTTGCGCTAAAGCATCAACGGCTTGCGCAAATTTTGGTTGCGCTGTTTGAAGCTGTTCTAACGTAAGTGTTGGGGCCTGTGTCTGGAACTGCGCAACCAGTTGCTCCAGCATGCGTACTTGCTGGCGGGGGTCATTCTGAGCCAGTAGCGTTTCTGGCGCATTGAACTTGCCCCGGTTACCAACCGTTGCATCGTACATGTCAAACGTCTGCTGCAACTGGGCTTGCTTACTTTCGGGGCCATACAGGTTGTCTTGCTTTTCTCTTGCAAGAACGTCTTCAGCAGTCCCCGTGCGCTCCACCGGTTTGCCTTGGAGATCCAACTCCGGAGTCTTGGGCGTTGGCAGGTTGCCAAACATATCCACTTGCTGGAGCTGTTCTGTGTTTTTAATTGCCTCGGGCGCAGGTGCAGGCTCTTTCGGCAGGAACTGGCGGTACTGGCGGTACTCTTTGTTTGTATCTTTGAGCACCGTAGCGTGCTCGGCAAGTGCCTGCTGCGTCTCGCGGTTGTCTTGCTTCTGATCCTCAGTGAGCTTGTTGCCCTTGCTGGCCTTGTGAATCTGGCCTTCCAATTCTTTCTGTCTTTGCTCAGCAGCAACGTAGTCGGCTTGTGCTTTTTGGGCGTACTCAGGCGTTTGTTTTGTGGCTAGGGTAGCTGCGTCTAGCTTGTCCTGCTCGACTCGGGCTACGTCAGCTTGTTTCTTTTGCTCTTCGCGTTGCTGTTTGTCAAACCGGCTTTGCTCCGCACCGCGCTCCACACGGCGACCCACAGGGGCCAAGATGCCGCCAAGCACCGCGCCGCCAATGAAATTGTCAAAGTATTCCTTGCGTGCTTCGGGGTCGTTGATATTTAACCCGGCTTGCATGCGCTCAAACACCTGCTGACCGGCTTCGGTCAGACCCTCAACCCCCATCGTTCTACCAGTAGTGAGCAAGTAATCCGCAGCGGTTTTCTTCAAGCCTTCCTTGGCTAAGTCCTGCGCAGCTTTCTCTGATAGGTTAAAGCCCAGCTTGCCAAACATCTTACCCATGCCGGGGATCATGCCTAAGCTCACTGTGTCCAGCGCAGCCATAGGGATAGCGGCTAGTGCTGCATTAACTACATCTGTCTCGCCCAGCTTCTTGCCCTCTTGGACTTGGCGGGATATGTTCGACCCGGTGAACTGCGCAGCAGAAGCAAGACCCGCCGCACCCGCAGCCGCTAAACCTTCAGGAGCCAAAAATGCCGCAGCAGCCGGAGCCACCATGTATGGCAGGGAGCCGCCTGCCAACTCACCAATCTTGGTAAACGGGGCTTCTAAGAAACCTTCTTGGGTTGGTGCAAAGGTTTTCTTTTGGTAGGCTTCTTGTTCAGCTCGGTACTTTTCCGCAGCAGGCAAATCCATGATGCCCGCACGCCCAGCTAAACCGGCAATGTCCCCCTTGAGAGAAGAAACGCCTGCTTTGAGCGCGGGCATGAACCCAGACTTGGGCTGTTCTTCGGGGGCTTTCTGCGTTAACCCAAAAGCTTGAGGATATAGTTTTTCTGCTGCGCTTAACGCCGATGCGGGGTCTTCGCCCTCTTTTAGCGGAAACAAATTACCATCAGGAAGTCTCACGTATTGGGGCATATATCACTCAACAGAAAGTGCGGCAGCGACCCGCGTTACGCTAAAAACATTATGCCTTATTAGGGCCGTGCCAGAACTCCGGTTGTAATAGGCTCTTTGGTTGTAACCACAGACGCGCCCTGCGGAGCCATTGCCGCCATAACCCCTTTAATTTGTTTTGCAAACTCTACTGGCGGTACTGGGTCAACGCCCATTTTGCTGGCGTTATTTGTATAGTCAAGGTACATTTTGGCGTACACCTGACCCGTCTTGTCTGCGGTAATTTCTTGCATTTTTCTAAGACCTGTTTCGTAATTGCCGCCGCCTAACAGGTTTGTAATTGCTCGAACTTCTGGCGGCATCGCATTTGCTTGATACAGCGCTCGGGCATTTGCCCCAGCTTGTTCCATACCAGTACGTTTATTTTGTTGCTCTTGCTCGAAGACGGTTTTACGGTTAGACGCCATCGTGGTAAATGTAGTTTCGGCTTCCTTGCGCCCAAGTTTTCCGTCTTCCATAAGCGCACTGAGGCCTAACTCTTTAGCTTTGACGTAAGTTTGCGCAATGCCTTTGCTCATCTGGCGCAGGTCTTTATCGTTGGCTATGCCTTCTGAACGGCGCAATTCTTCAACTTTGGCAAAAGAATCGTCCAGCTTATCCCGCGCTTCGGCAAGTTTGTCCAAGCCAGCTTTGTAGGATTTAACCCCGGTCTGAGCGCCAGCGCCAATATTAGCCAGCGCGTTAGGGGATGTGCCTGACATGATCGCCAAGCCAGCCTCCATGATAGACATACCTGACAAATCGGATTCTTGTTTGGACAGGCGTTCTTCCCGGCCTTTAAGGCGTGTCTCATAACCCGCCATTGCGGGGCCACGTTTTTCAATGTCGGCTATGGCTTGCGTTTTTTCTTGCTCAAGCGCTGTCCGCTCAGCAGTAGTTAATTCACCAATCTCTTTACCAAAACGGTTTTGAGGTGTGTACGCATCCCGAACTTTTGCGTACTCCGCAGCTATTTTGGTCGGGTCTGTTTCGGGAGCCCCAGCTTGGCTGGTGCGCGTGTCAGTTTTCAAAAGGCTTTGCAAGCCTGAGTCTGCTTTGGCTGCTGCCGCATCGCGTTCACTTAATGGGGCGCTTACAGAGGTCAGTTGTTTTGCTGGGGGGTTACCGCGCCCTGCACCTGCGTCTGTAGGCGGAAGTACTGCGGGTTTTACTGTAGATACTGTAGGCGTAGCAACTGCTTCGGGGGAGTTTTGGTACGTTTTATCTACTTCTTTAAGCCGTTGCTTTTGCCGGTTTTTTACGCCCTCATCGGACATAAACATTTCCATGTACTTGTCAAACAATGAATTTTGAACTGCTTGCGGTTTTCTTTGCACATTACCAAAAGGCATTGCATCACTCTCCGGTAGCGGTTTCATAACCCCTGTAGCGGGGTCTTTATACATATTACCCATAATGATTGCGCCTTCAGGAACGCCACCAACAGCATACCCCGCAATTCCGCCGTCAGCCATACCCTGCATATTAGGCGCAGGTAGCTGCGCGATGCCTTGTTGCTCAGGCAGTTGACCCTGTGCTTGGGGCATGCCCTGTGGGGGCGGCATTGCCTGTGGAGGCGGTGCTGGGGGCGGGTTGATGGACTGAATTGCCTGATCGACCACCTTGGGCTGAGGCATCTGCCCAGCCTGCCCCTGCTGCGCGGTGCGCAGTTTCTGGCGGCGGTTGTTCTCGCTCATAGCCAAGGACATGATGTACGGATCGTCCTTGTTCATCATTGCGTATTTTTGCAATGCTGCGTCCGGCATCAGCGCTAGGCTGTCCGTTACGTCTTGTATTTGACCGATGTCCATGTTTTACCCCCGGCTCATTTGATACATTGCCAAGTCATTTAGACCCGCGCCGCGTTGCGCGTGGATAGCTCCGCCTGCGGCTTTTTTTGGTTGGCCCATTTGGTACATCCCATACGCCGCAGTCCCCGCGCCTGCCAACTGACTTACCAACGACGGAGCAGGCTGCGTTACAGTGGAACCAAGGTTACCAATGGGTTGCCTATTAACAATGTCAGACATAAAACCAAGTTGTTTGTATGGGTAGTTCTGTTCATTCGCGTAGTTTTGCTGACTTGTATCTATTAAGTTTTGCTCTTGCTGCTGTTTCTGCGTACCAAACGCATTTTGTAATTGCAAATTGCCAGTTGTTTGCCCATACAAATTCTGGCCTTGGGAGCCCAACGCGCCGTAGCCTTGCATGCCTGCTTGCAGACCTTGCAAACCCAAGTTGGCACCGAACTGTTTAGAGCGTTCGGATTCTTGTTGCCCTGCTAGTCCATACTGCGCCCCCAAAGAGGCGGCTTGCATTCCCTGTCCAGCACCGAACTGACGGGATTGCTCTTGCTGTTGCTGCGTTGTCAGGCCCGCCTGCTGGTTTGCCAGTGCCGCTTGCATAGCTTGCTGGGCGCTCATGCCCTGCATTTGAAGTTGAGCCGCTTGGTTCTGCACAGCAGATTGCTGCTGATTAGATAGATTTGCCAATGATGTCTGAAGGCCAATCTGCCCCGCTCCAAGCTGCTGAACACCAAGATTTGCAGCTAAGTTCTGCGACCCAGTAGTTAAGCCTGCTTGCTGGTTGGCCTGCTGGGCCTGTAAACGCGCTTGTTGCTCCGCATTAAATTGTTGCTGGGCTTGCTGATATGCCGCCTGCGAACCTTGAGCTTGGATATCCCCCATCTGCTGACCAAGATTGCGCTCACGCTCAGCACGCATAATGGCATCTCGACCACCGCCAAAAGCGCCAGCTTGAGCGGCTTGTGCTTGTTGTTGAGTTCCTTGAATGCCAGACTGACGCGCCGCCTCGCGCTTTTGTACATCCACCACATTCTGCATGTAGGGGGACATGTATGCATCTGCGGATCCGGGCTGTGCAAAACTTTGTGTGTTTACACGTTCCGCTGGCCCCATCTGGTAGTTTTGCAGTTGTGGGTTATACCCGGTCTGCGCGGCATCCATCTTAGGTGCGTTCTGGGCCTGTGAGTTTACTTGTTGGTAATTAAACTGACCGGGCTGATATGCGCCGGGAGCTTGGAACTGATTGCCAAATTGTGTTGGGTTATAAGCTGTATTACCCGCCCGCTGAGCTAAACCTTCAAGACCGGCGGCTGCGTTTTGCGAATATTGATTTTGCTTAAGGTCTCCTGCGCCAGCAAATGCATCTGTTTGCAGCTTATTAAAACCGGCTACTTGGTCACCTTGCAAGCCGTGTTCTTTTGCCCAGTCTGCGTAGCTTTTATAGTTTCTACCGGCAAGTTCTTCCGCACGACCCATTGCGCTTTCAGAATACTTTTTTATTGTCTCTGTCGGATAACCCTGTATGTTTGTCGTTGTTACGGTTTGATCAGCCATGATTGTTCCTTATGCTGGAAGGTATTTATCTGCGCGGCTATTAGCCGCAACTTTGTCTTTGCCCGTAGTCTTAGAGCGGGACTTCTGAACTCTATCCATCATTGCGTACAGCTTACGTGCGCCAGCCTCTGTAGAGCCGTTGCCCAACTCAGAAACAATACGCGCCGGTACTACAAACTCGCCATCAGCTAAACGGGCGGGTTGCTTTTCCCCGATTGTGGCAGGAATATCGTCAGACACACCATCGCCCGGGCCGCGCAGTAGTCTGCCGCCATCAGAGTAGGAGCCAAGGTTATACATGCCGCCGTCAGCCAGTGCAGCAATACCGCCGCCGTCAGCGTAGCGTTGGTTTAAATAACCGCCGCGAGCAAAACTACCGGTTCCGTCATGGCTGTCATGAGCCTCTCCAGAAGGATCACGCCCAGTGTCTGGGCCAAAAGAACCACGATCCATTCCAGAAAAATCAGTGTTGTTTATTCTGTCTTGTACTTCTTTAGTAGCCGGAGTTGACGGTGCATTACTTACAGATCCTCTGTCCATTCCAGAAAAATCAGTGTTGTTTATTCTGTCTTGTACTTCTTTAGTAGCCGGAGTTGACGGTGCATTACTTACAGATCCTCTGTCCATTCCAGAAAAATCAGTGTTGTTAATTGCATTTAATACTTTTGCCCTTTGCCCCGCTTCTGCCTCCGCAACGCTTCCATATCCTGTGGTGTCCACAATAGGCGCATTATTTGCAACAGGGTTAAGTAATGCGTGAACCAGCCCATTTGAGTAGCTGTTTACGTCTGGGGCATAGTTACTTACGGAAGAACCCATAGCAGCAGCCCGATCAGCCGGATCACCACCGCCATAGCGTTTCTGATCTTCTTTAATTTCTTCTTGCAGAGTCTTGGTAGCTTCTGCGGCCTTTGCAACTGAGCTTGGGGCAGGGGGTGCATGGTAAAACAGGAACGGGTTTGGCCCTTTACCCATTAAATAGTCTTGTGCCCTTTCGGAGTCGCTACGTGTTTCGTTTGTGGTAGGAAGAATTGGGTTACCATTTACGTCAACTGCTTGCGTAACATTGCCAAAACGAACTGGTTCTTTTAAAAAATCTCTAGGAACGCTCCCACCCTCGTCATAGTGCTGCATTAAGCCGCCATTGGCATTGCCAAAACGAACTGGCGGTGAATCTTTTATTTCATCCCCGGTGTAAGTTTTGTAAGCATAAGACTGCCCTGTTGCGGGGTCTACTTTATACATGTACCGGTTTCCCACCTGTTGTTTGGGTGCCGTCGTTTCTTCTTCGTTACCAAAAGCATCCGCCACTACTGGTGCGGAGGCAAGTCCAAGGTTCATTAAATTACTTTTTACAAAGTCTGTGGGCGCACCCATTGCTATATTAGCGCCTGCCTGTAAGCGATCTACTGTTCCTATTGGGCTTGATGGTGAAGGAGCGCCGGGAATCCCAGAGGCACTAACCGGGGGGCCCATCGTAGCGGCTTCGCCCGCAGCACTTAAACTACCTTCCAAACCTGCGCCGCCATAACCGCCTAGTCCAGCCATCAAACCTTTTTCCAAACTTCCTGTGGCTAGTCCTGTAATGCCGCCAACCAAAAGCCCTGTACCGGCTGCGCCGCCCAAACCAAACATGCTGCCCACCGCAGTGCCAACACCGGGTGCAAATGCGTTTAAAGCAAATCCTGCAAGAGCGGGGAGTAGGCTGTCCAAGAACCCAGCTTCAGGCAAACCAGTCTGAGGATTAATGGTTAAAGACCCACCATTTGCCATAGCCAAAGCCTGTAGCCCCTGTACCTCACGGGGTGACATATGAACAAGGGTCGAGTCTGGGCCGCGCCCTGTTGCTGCCATGTGGTTGGCAAGTGTGTGTAGGCTCATGTTTTTACTTTCAAAACGTTACTAGCCGAGGTATCGTAGTATATATCGCCCACCCTCAAATAGGCTAAATCAGCTTCGGTTGGCAAGCTGGGAGTGGTAGTGTTACCTGTGGGAAAAAAACTAAGGCCAGCAATAATGTCTGTACCGTTTCGCTGGGTGCTGGCTGTCATTGGGGCAGGGTTGTCTAGCTGGTTAAAGTACAGCCGCAATATGTTGGTTAGCTGATTTATAAGCGCCGGGTCGTATTTATCCCCTGTTGCAGCAGGCATCTTGGGGGCGACTACGTTCTTCTGTGCCATATCACCTACGTCCGTCAGGTCTGAGGTCAATTCTAGGAGCGCCAAGCTGCCACTGTACGCCTATGGTGTTAGAGGTAATCTTCATCTGCATCTGCCGCCCACGAATACGGATGTAAAGCTGTCCCGTAAACTCATCTACGTTAATTACAGAAGGTGCAGGCCCGCTATTCACCACATTGGCATTGCCCGTCTGCGTAACCCCGGAGCCTGAGTTGTTTAAACCCTGTAGGTACATGGTGACTTGCGGGGTTGTGCCAGAAGTTGATCCACGGAACGTTAGGTCAGGAATCATGCGGTACACAAAGGCAAAATTATTTCCGTCCCCAATGTCGTATTGAGAGGAAGTAATGGACGCTTCAATAGGCAGTGTAGTGCCTGTTTCGTTATCGTCTACGCCATCTTCATGGTTAACAATGTTATAGCTGTAAGTAGCCGCAAGTGGAAAGTTTCTTAGCCCGGTATCTAGCCAAGCTGTGCGCGCCATTGAGCCATACTGCCAGATGTCTTCTGCGTAGTTATAAATAACGTACTTATCAATGGTTGTGCTTGAGGATGAGCAGTAGAACCACCAGACTTCGTTAAAGCCTTCGTTGGTACTACCAAATATCTGGTCATATTGCGAGGCGTTAATGTCGCTGTAAACATATTGGCGCAGATCACAACGCAAGGTTTGAACCCGCCCATCGTATTTATAGAACTTGTCTATGCCCATCCAGTAGGTAATGCCAGAAGCCATAGCCGCTGCGTTGGGGCCAGCAATGGAAACATTGTCTGCAAGAAGCTGAGAACCCCACACATAGGGCGGGCCAAGGTACTGGAGTGAATAGATGGCTTGGTCAGTCCACACCAAAATCTCTTGGCGGCTTTGCAGGGTAGTAACAATTTTGGAACCATGCGACAGGCGAACACTACCGGCTTGATTGGTCACCGCTGGGAACCATGTAGTCAAGGACTCTTGATCTGACCAGCGAATCAACATGGGATCAAGGATGGAACTGCCGTAGTCATTTGTACCAAACACAATCACAAACCGGCTGGCATCGGAAATATTAAATGTGTTTTGGAATAAAGGCGTGTAGCCATCTGCCCCTGATAGAGAAGACAGCAACATGCCGCGCACAGAAATGTTTTGCGTGCCTGACTGAGTGCCGGATGTGTTTAGGGTTGTTGATAACGTGTAAGTAAGGCCGGTTGGCGTACCTGCCGTGGTTGTGACCCCTGAACCACCAGCGGTGGTGGATAAAGTAAATGTTGTAGAACCGTTAGTGGCAATGATGTAATACGTTGTTGGATTGACGTACCCCGTAATAGACCCTGTACCGCCGTATGCGCCACTGAGTACTAACGACTGACCAACCGCCAAAGTAAGACTTGCGGTGGTGCAGCTAAACTGACCCGCCACTCCGGTAATAACTACACTTGATAGCGTTGCACTTGAAGTAGCAGATGTTGCCAAATTAAATGTAACGCCGCTGGTATTTGCAACGTAGTACGTTATCCCCGGTATTAAGCCCGTTGGCAAAGCCCCGGTTGTAGTTAGGGTAAGGGGAGTTCCGTTTACCAGCGTTACAGAGGTAGCGGTAACCACACATGGGGACGCAATGGTTAAAGTAATTTCAGGCTGACGGTAGCCAATAGCTGCATCCCAGTAATACAGCGGCGCTCCACGGGGGCCGTAAACTAGGTTCTGCCCCCAATTAACTTGGTTCCAGATACGCAATGCATCAGTAGCGGAAACCCCAAGACCCCATGTTCCAGAACCCCAAGTACTTGCACCCCAGCCACTTAAAGGTGTTGAATAAGACGGGCCAGTATTAACTTGGTAGACAGCATAGACTGTTCCACCACCAGTAGCCGCAGTAGCTGCTGAAGCGATTGTGATGGTGTAAGAATTAGCGTTAATTCTGGTAAGTTGGTATTCACCAGTAATAAGCTGCCCACCTACAGATGTGCCGCCATAGTAGGTAACGTAGTCACCATTAAGAAAACCACCAGCGGTATGGGTTACTGTAACGGTGGTTGTCCCGTTTGTAGTGAACGGGTTGGTCAGGGTGTACTCACCCCGAATAGGGGTAATGTCGTAGTACGCCCCGCCGTTTTCAATGTAGAACTTTAAGTTTGTGCCAACGCCAAGCAGGTTTTGGGAGGTTAGGGTTACCCAGTTCCAAAGGGAACGACATACCCCAAGAAAAGTATTACCTGAAATGCGTTGCCATCCGCCAACTTTCTCAGGCGTGCCTTGACGGAACCGTACTTTATCGGACTCATACCAACCACCTTCATTGGTATACCGAGTGTTTTCCCGGTTAACCCCCGGCTTGAGTTGAAGCTTTTGTAAAGGCATCGGTCATCCTAAAAATAGGGCACGTTCATCAATGCGGCGGTTTTGCAACCCTTTAAGGATTTTACCCCCGCCCATGCAATACTTCAAGAATTCTTCAGCAGCGCCCGCTTTATCCCCGCGAAGTAGTTTCTGGCGAAGCGTTGAACGTTGGAGTGTTCCCAAACCGCAGTTAAATGAAAAGCTAGTAAGGCCATCAAACATACCCTGTGTAAGAGGGACAGGGCAGAATCGTTCCACGCCAAGCTCAAAACGCTGTAGGTCTGCTGCAAGAATTCCATTGACTTCCTCCATGCTGAACTTACGATCATCCTCTAGGCGCAGGGGAAAGGCATCGCGCTCCTCTAGCTTTAAACGCCCTTGTTCTGCATAGATTACATGCCCGACTCCAACAGTCCAAAGGCGTGCGGGGCATCGGTATGGGCGTTGGCGTACACCTTCATGGTGGCGGATGACTCCAAGGGCTTTATCAGAGACTTTCATTTCTTCACCGTCTGAACGCAGCCTACCTTGTACCCCAGATCGCGCCAGTCCTTTGCCGCTTTTTGGCAAGCGGCCTCGTACTCAAAGTAGCCAACAACTAGGATTGAGTTCATATTAATGCCTGTGACCAACACAAGTGTCCAAATCATTTGCCAAACGCTCGGCCCCCGAAATGGAACGCGATTATGCTTGCAAACAAGGCTTGGGTATTGCTGTTCCACAGCTTCTCAGCAAGATCAGGGAATGCAACGCCGTTGTTGTAGCCGTAGATAAACAGGCCAACATCCACAAACACCAGCAACAAAAAGAAGCCTAAAGTGATAAAGCTACGCACACCGGCCCGCAGGTTCTTCATCCACTGGCTTGTGCCATCGTTTAAACTTTCATCGTGCTTGTATATAGCGTTCATCTCAGCAGTCTGGGCGTTGACCAGATTCTCATTGGCCTTGGCGTTGGTTTCCATCTCAAGCTGGGCGCTGTGTATTTGCTCCACCCGCTCCTGCGCTTCAAAACCTGCCTTGCGAAGTTCCAATTCGCGCTCAATCTGCATGGCGGCCAGCGCCAGCTCGTGCTTCTTGTCATTGCGGTCCTGGAAGAAGTCCAGCAGCTTGGGCAAGCCGCCCATCAGGAAAGAGATCAGAGTAGAAAGAATAGTCAGCATTTATTTCCCCAAAAGTAGCGTTGTCCACCAAAAACAAAGACCTAGCAACAGTAGTGCAAGCGCACCTCCAATTAGCCAGGTCAACAATTCTTCTATGTCTGCCTTGCGTTTCTTAGCGTGATTCGCTGCCAATATTTCCTCTACCTTACGCTGCTTGATGATGTTGTTGCGCTCTACCATCAACTGCTGCCACAGGTCTGCGTTACCGGACATCACCATGTAATTGTTCAGCTCCCTCTCAGCATCAGCCAACTGCTTGGCCTGCATGACTATCTCAAACGCTTGCGCCGTATCCGACTTTGCAAAACTACTCTTAGGCTTGGACGCTTCCCTCTGGACAATGTCCTTTGCCTCGAAAAACTTCATCATCTCCCCGCCAATGGCGTG
>Ga0209297_1000090_pt1 | contig 62060 bp, 74 predicted proteins | sample S_130805_MF_Meta_FD_187322 | JGI IMG/M metagenome (GOLD analysis project Ga0209297, IMG submission 187322) | Freshwater microbial communities from Lake Simoncouche, Canada to study carbon cycling - S_130805_MF_MetaG (SPAdes) (version 2) | ecosystem: Environmental > Aquatic > Freshwater > Lake ...
GTGTGGCAATAGCCATCTGTCGCCAACGAAGCCATGTGTATGAACAGGCACGTAAACAAAATCCCAAACGATGGAGCAGATCAATCCGTTGCTGGTTGCAGCCAGATTCTGTGTGGATTAATGAACCGATAGAGGGACTAGAATCAAGTCTCCATGTACCATTGGCTCAGGCAGCCTAATAGGCAGCCATGAGGTGCCATCTTTCCTGGCAGTCACCGCCCCTGATCTTGAGCGTTAGCCGATTACAAGCCACGGAACTCGAGTCAAGCAACGGGTGATGGAGCCTATGTCCTGGGTTGTTCCTACAGTGGTAGCAGTATTGCAGACACTATGAATTTCATTTAGGAGTGCGACCAAGAGGCTGATGGTTGCCGGATCGCTGAAGTACCTGAGCTGCCTGGTGTGCTTTTGTATGGCAACTCTGCTGCAGATGCCATGTCAGAGGATAAGATTTTGGCTCTTTGCGTTATTGCCGATCGACTTGAAAATAGCGAGTGTGAACCTGTGCGTATCAATTTTTGCAAGAGAACGTAAGCCAACCATTTCCATAAGCGCTCGTCGTCTGATCAGCCAGGCAGTCGCGCCGCCAGATCCTCCGGGACGCGGAAAACCTCCCGCCGTCCGTCCTTGCCCGCCGTCAGCAGTCCACGGGTCGCCAGCTTCTGCAGATCACTGCGGGCGGTCTGATGGCTCACCCCATGGCTGTTCTGGTGGGAGAGCACCGAATAGCGGAATCCGGAATGCCGCAGAGCATGGCGCAGCAGCGCCAGCTGGCGATGGTTCAGCCCTTCCATCCCTTCCAGCCGCTGCTGCAGCGCCCCCACCTCGCCGGCTTTGCGCTCTAGGTAGGCATGCAGGCTGGCGATGGCCTGCTGGATCACCTTCACTTGGGCCAGCAGGAAATAGGTGAGGTCGTTGTCGTCGCTCTCGCTGAACAGGAACGACCGCTCGTACTGGCCGCGGGCCTTGTTGATCACCGACGAGATCGAGATGAACTCGAACAACCCGTACCCCTGATGCAGCATCGCCCAATAGAACAGCGCCCGGGCCGTGCGGCCGTTGCCATCGCAGAAGGGGTGGTCGTAGGCCAGCCAGAAGTGCAGGCCGATCGCCCGCACCACCGGGTGGATGAACACCTTTGGGGTTTCGCCGTTGGCAAAGCGGCAAAGCTCCTCCAGCCGCCCGGGCAGCTCCTCAGCCGGTGGTGGCACATGGAACACGGTGCCGTAGGCGTCGTCCACCACCACCTCCTTGCCGGGGGGGCGCAACCGGCCGGCATCGGCAGGGTCATCCAGCGTGTCCGCGCTCACCAGCCGGTGCAGATCCAGCACCAGTTCAGGTGTCAGCGGTTGCTCCCGCAGCTCCCGAATGCGCTGCATCGTCAGGAAGTTGTTGAGGATCATCTGCTCGGAGCGGTCCCGGGGCGGCCTGTGGCTACGGATCATCGCCTTGGCCACATCCCGCGTCGTGGCGGCGCCTTCCATCTGGGAGGAGGTGATCGCCTCCTCCATTAGCGAGCTCAACAGATAGCGATCCCGGGTGGCGCGGCTGCTGACGCCCTGGGGAGCCACCGCATTGATACCGGCCTGCAGGTCGATCTGATGCAGTCCCTGCAGCAACACTGGCGGCTGCGAGAACCAGAAAGGCTGGCGATCGTTGGCCAGAAGCGGCAGGGGGGTGGGCCGGCGGGAGAGCTTCTCCGCCAGCCACCATTGCTCATGGCTCAGACCCTGGGGCGGTGGGCGATGGCGCAGCTCATCCCAATGCAGGTAGCGATCCGACTCCTCAGCGGCAGCCAGGAGGGAGAGCAGCGACAGCGTCTCCTGCAGCCCGCCGCAACGCTCCAGCAGCTCCTGCAGAGGAGGGGGCTTGCGGGGCAGCCGGGTGGGCAATGGTCCGTGAACTTCAAACTTGCTTCAAATTAGACGATGGTTTGGCTTTGTGCTCGAGGGACTCGTTTGGCCATCGCCATGGCCACGACCGCCGCGGCGGGCGAGACTGGCAACGTCAATGCCGAGTTGTTCGGCCTGGTGCCATGCCCAGCTCAGCCGTCCAGACACCGCTCAGCGGCGAGCAGCTGCTTCTGGTGCTGCGCGCCCACCTGAGCGAATGGCGACAGCGCTACCAGCTGCAACGCATCGGCCTGTTCGGCTCCACAGCCCGCAACGAAGCCACAGACCAGAGCGATGTGGATGTGTGGGTCGAACTCGATCCCCTCACCCCTTACGCCACCGTCCACCTGAAGCAGGAGCTGGAAGAGCTGCTGCAGCGCCCGGTTGATCTGGTGCGGCTGCGGGAGCGGATGAATCCCGCCCTGCGCCAGGCCATCCTCCGGGAGGGGATCAGCGCATGAGCGGTGATCGGCTTGTGCTGCTCACGCCCCTCCGGCAGGCACTGGAGCGCATCGAGCGCAAGGCTGCGCCCCTGCTCGCCGATCCGGCGCTGCTGGACGGCGAAGAAGGCCAGGACCTGCTCGATGTCATCTGCATGCAGTTCCTCGCGGCGGGGGAGGCACTCAAGCGGCTGGAGAAGCTTGAGCCTGGCCTGCTGACCACCAACTACCCGGACATCGACTGGAAGGGAGCCATGGGTTTCCGCGATGTGATCGCCCATCAGTACTTCGATCTGGACGCTGAGCAGGTGCTGCTGATCTGTCAGGACGCTTTGCCAGCTGTGCTCAGCGCGATTCGCTCCCTCGAAGAACAAGCCAGCAAGAGCACCTGAACCATGGCCACCTCCGCCGACATCCGCTCCCAGCTCGTCGCCGCCCTGCACAGCGATCTGATCGGACCAGGCTGGGACGATGTTGCCCGTCGCCATGAGCAACTGCCCCAGCCGCCCTCGGTCTGGTTCACCACGGGCTTCCTGGTGCCCCATGTGTTCCAGCAGGAAGCTGGCCGCACCACAACAGATGAGCAACTCTCCTTCTCTGATCTCGCTGGCGAAGAACCCAGCAGCGACGCTACCCATCGCCTGGAGAAGCAGGAAAAGGACGACGACGCTAACGATGCCCTTGATCAGGCCAACACCCGCCGCAGCTGGTTTACCTCCTCCTGCGGCTTGAGCTTCATCCTGGAGCGTGGCTCCACCATCGAGGCCACTGTCTCCTGGGGGGATTACACAGCCCCGGCCGATGGCGGCGACGAGAAGCTCTGGCTGCGCAGCCCTCAGCGTCAAGGCGTGACGCTCACGATTGCCGGCGAGGGCACCAGCCCAGACATCCCATTGGAGGCCAGCCCTCAGGGTCTCTGCCTGCGCTGGATCGCTCGCGCTGCCCCCAGCAAGCTCGGCTATCCCAGTGATCAGCTGTCGGTGTCGCTCTTTCTGCTCAACAAGCGGGAGCCGCCCAAAACCAATCAGATCCGTCACCGCGATCCGGTTTCTGCCTTCCAGGTGGAGCTGAGCCTCAAGTGCCCCCAGGGCTTCCCACCGCGTCGTGATGCCCTGCAACAGGCGGCCAAGGATCCCGACGAACGCCTCGCAGCCCTCCAGTACCGGCGCGACTACTGCTTCGCGAGTGGACACAACGTGGCCGTGATCGCCTCGGGCATCCCCGACGACAATCCCTCCCGCTGCCACACCCTCACCACCACCTGGCTACCCACAGCCCGGGTCTACCGCACGCTTCCTGAGCCACCCCCCGGCACCAACGTGCCGATGGACATGGAGGCCCTAGCGGATCTGGCCCGGAGCGAACGCATCGGCCAGGAGCTGATGCCGATGGTGAAGGCCTACCGGGCATGGATCACCCAGCAACCCAAACACCCCATTAGCGACCAAGCTCAGAACGAAACAGCCAAGCAACTCCGGGCCCAGGCGGAAGCCTGCGCCACGCGCATCGAAAACGGCATCAAGCTGCTCGCCGATCCCCTGGTGCGCGAGGCCTTCCGCACCATGAACCTGGTGATGGCCCGCGCCAGCCGGCAGCGCAGTGCCTTCAGCGCCAAGGTGCCGCCCGATCAGATCGGCATCGCTCCGAACACCCGCGCCCCGAAGTGGCGCTTCTTCCAGCTGGCCTTTGTGCTGATGAATCTGCCGGGGCTTGCCACACCAGACACCCCAGAGGGCCGGCTGGATCGTGAGGCCGTCGAATTGCTCTTCTTCCCCACCGGTGGCGGCAAGACGGAGGCCTACCTGGGCTTAGCGGCCTTCCTCCTGGTGCATCGCCGGCTGCAGAGCCCTGGGATCGAATCAGCCGGCATCACAGTGCTGATGCGCTACACCCTGCGGCTGCTCACCCTCGATCAGCTCGGCCGCGCTGCCACCTTGATCTGCGCCTTGGAGCTCGAACGCCTGGAGCGAATCGAGAAGAGCGACCCCTACCTGCTGGGTGAATGGCCCTTCGAGATCGGCATGTGGGTCGGCAAGGCCGCTACCCCCAACAAACTCGGCGGACCGGGCGACAGCGACCAGCAGTCCACCCATGCCGTGCTCACCAAGTGGAAGGCCGGCAAGCGCGATCGGCCGATCCCGATCGAAACCTGCCCCTGGTGCAACCGCCCCCTCCAGCCGGAAGGCTTTCACTTGCTGCCCCCGAGGAATCCCGATCGACTGGAGATCTACTGCCGCGAACCCCGCTCTCCTGAGGTCAAGCAGGAATTTGCCCACATGGGGCCATGTCCCTTCCATAAGGGCACACCATTGCCAGTGTTGTCGGTGGACGAGCAGATCTACCGCCGTCTGCCGTGCTTCCTGATCGCCACGATCGACAAGTTCGCCGCCCTCCCTTGGGTCGGGAAAACGTCCTCGCTGTTCGGCAACGTCAGCACCTATCAGTTGCCCACAGGGAGTGCAGCTGCCGGTTTCTGGGGTCCGGCCGAGAAAGGCGCCGGTGGCCTCAAGATCCCCCACGGCCGCCTGCTGCCGCCGGAACTGGTGATCCAGGACGAACTGCACCTGATCAGTGGCCCCCTCGGCACCCTCGCTGGCCTCTATGAAACGGTGATCGAGGGGCTGATGCGGCCGAACGCCACCACCCCGCCACCCAAGATCATTGCGTCAACGGCCACCGTGCGCCGGGCCGAGGCCCAGATCAAGGCCCTGTTCGCACGCAGCCAGGTGCGGATCTTCCCGCCGCCTGGCCCGGAGCGCGATGACAACTTCTTCTCCCGCACCATCCCCGACCCTGACCAAGCCCGTCTCTACGTAGGCCTCTCAGCGCCAGGCCGAAACCTTAAGGGTGTGCTGTTGCGCTCCTACTTGGGCCTGATGGCAGCAGCTCAGAAAGCCTGGAACGACAACAAGGCCATGGGTGCCAACAACCCAGCTGATCCCTATATGACGCTGCTGGGCTACTTCTCCAACCTCAAGGAGCTGGGCGTGACCCGCAGCATCCTGGAAGACGAACTCGGCGCCCAGTTAGAGCAGTTTGCCAAAAATAGATCCCTCGATATGGAGGGTTTCGACAATCATTTTGCTTCGCGCAAGCGGCCTAATGAACCACAGGAACTCACCTCTCGCGTCAACACCGCCAAGATCAGCAGCACCAAAGATCGGCTCTCCAAGCCCTACGTCGACAAGGACCACCTCGACGTCGCCCTGGCCACCAACATGATTTCGGTGGGCCTCGACATCTCGCGCCTCGGCTTGATGGTGGTGCTCAACCAGCCCAAGACCGCCGCTGAATACATCCAGGCCACCAGTCGCGTCGGCCGCCAGCTGAGCGAGAACCCGGAGCAGAACAAACCCGGCCTGGTATTGGTGCTGCTCAATCCCAACCGCCCGCGGGATCGCTCCCACTTCGAGCTCTTCCCCTACTGGCACCAGACCTTCTACCGCCATGTGGAGGCCACCAGCTGTACCCCCTTTGCCAGCCGTGCTCTGGATCGCGGCCTGCCCGGGGTTGTCGTGGCCATGGCACGCCACGGTGATCCAGCCCTGGCTGGGGCGAAGGGCGCCATGGCGGCAGACGCCCTGCAGCGCATCAAGGCTCAGATCGCCAAGGCGCTGCAGGATCGCTGCGTCGCCACCGGTGCCGCCGATGACAGCCTCGACGAACACCTCCCCACCGAAGTGCGCGATCACGTGATCGATCTGCTTGAAGCCTGGTGGAAGCTGACCCAGGAGCCAGAGGCCAAGCTGCAGTACTGGACCCATGAAGAAAAAGGTGCTGGGGCAGGCTTCCTTCACACCGCTCTCGACAACGACCCGATCTACCAATCCGAGGGCTACAAGCAGTTCACCACAAACTGGAGCCTCCGCGACGTGGAACCCTCCGCACCGATCCGGATGGTGAATTTCAAGGAAGAAATCACAACCGACGACTGAGCCCGGTAGCCAACACCCCAATGCCCCCATCCAACCGCCGCAAAGCTGCTCCCCCGCCCCTCGGCGAGGCGCGCCAGAGTCAGGTGCTCCAGCTCTACGGACCCGGGGCGATGGTCGATCTGCCCGACTACTCCCTACTTATCGGGGGTTTGGATTTCTGGAACGACCGTGGCTGCGATCTGATCCATGAACCGCGGCTGCTGAAGTTGGTGCGGCAGGCCACGGGGGCGGCCCGAGTCGACCTGCGGACCCCGCCCAAGGAGGTGGATCCGCTCAAGAACATCAGCGGTTCGATCAAGGCGCTGCGTTTTCCCGAGTGGTCGGTGGCTCAGAAGGTGAGTGAGCGGATGGCCTTCGGGATCCCCTGCCGGGCCAGGCCTCTGGTGCATTTCAACGACGGCTGCATCTCGGATTGGCGCACCTATCAAGACGATGAAGGCAAGTACCCGCTTGTGCCCGTTCGCTTCGTGATGGCTTGTCCCCACGGCCATCTCAGCGACATTCGCTGGCGCGACTTCTGCTTTCGCCAGTTCGGTTGCAAGAACACCGAGCGTTTGTATCTGCTCGAGGCCGGTACCGGCAACGACTTCACGCAGATCTACGTGCAGTCGGAAGGTGGAACGACCCGCAAGCTTGCCGACGCCCTCCTCACAGAAATGAGCCCTCTGGGTCTCTGTCAGGGGCACACGCCCTGGCTTGGCCGAAACACCCGTGACCCTGAGAAGTGCCAGACAAATGGTGAGCCCACCAAGAACCGGCTCCTGGTGCGTTCGGCCACCAACGCCTACTTCACCGAAACAATCTCGGTAATCTCCCTTCCGGAAGAAGTCAATTCCCTCGCCAAGCGCGTCACTGAACTCAAGGACGACCTCGCCTTGATTGAGGCTGAAGCAGATGTGTCTGCAGCCATCAAGTTCAACCCGCGGCTGAAGAGCGCTTTCGCCGGTGTCGATCCAGCAGTCCTCTGGCAGACGATCGAAGCTCAGCGGGGCGGATCAGCCGCCGATGTCGCCCAACCCAAGGATGAGGAACTGGCACTGCTGATCGGTCCGATGGATGGGGTCTCCAGCTCAGCGGAGGGGAGTCTGTTCGAGGCGGATGTGTGGCAGCCCCCCAACCCGCCAGCGTGGTTCCACAAAGCCATCAAGCGGGTGCTGCTCGTGCACCGCTTGAGGGAGGCTCAGGCCCTGGTGGGCTTCACCCGCTTTACCGCCCGCACCAGCAGCCTGGGTGGCTTGCCGATCGACACCACCAAGGTCAACCGCCGGGCACCGCTGGCTAATGATCTGCGCTGGGTGCCGGCCAATGAAAACAAGGGGGAAGGGATCTTCATCGAGTTCGATCCAGGCACGATCCAGGCCTGGGCCGCCAGTGATCCGGTGGTCATGCGAGCCGGCCAGTTCACGAAGGCCTTCGAGAACGAATGGCTCACTTCTCGCGGTCTTGACGAAGTCCAGTTCCCCTTCCCAGGAGCTCCCTACCTCTTGCTTCACAGCCTCAGTCACCTCTTGATCACTGAGATGGCGCTGGAGTGTGGCTATGGCGCCAGCTCGATTCGCGAGCGCATTTACGCCAACAAAGAGATCGGTTATGGAATCTTGTTGTTTACCAGTAGTTCCGGTTCAGAGGGCACCTTGGGCGGCCTGGTCGGAGCCGGTAAGCGGATCGTGTCTTACCTGGAGAAAGCTTTCGAGCGCGGCCAGCTCTGCAGCAATGATCCCTTCTGCTCCGAGCACGACCCCAACCATCCCTTCGACATCCGTCCCACCCATGGCGCCGCTTGCCATGGATGTGAACTGATCGCGGAAACCTCCTGCGAGATCCGCAATGAGTTCCTCGATCGAGCCCTGGTGAGCCCCACCGTTTCGGCCAATCCCGAATTCGGTGATCCCTCCTTCTGGGAGTTCATCAACGCATGAGCCTCACGCTGCCAGCTCAAACACTGCGGGCAGTAGCTACCGATCTCCGGCGTCTGAACTACACGCCCACCAGTTGGCAGGGCTTGCTCTCCACTCACAGCGAAGCGATCCGCATGCAGCTCGAGCCACTGCTGGTGGAGATGGTGCGAGAGGGGGCTCACCCCCGCTTGATGGCATTACTGCTGGATCGCCTCGCCGATGCCCAGGACGCTCTCCAAAAGGAGCGCAACGCCTGGAGCTTTGTCTGGTCAGGCCCGGATCCTCTTCATGCCAAAACCGCCGACACGTTTGCCACGGTGGATCAGCTCATCAACGCAGCGCGCTGCAGCCTGTTGATCGCCACCTACAACATCGGCCTCAGCAGCGAATTTCGCGAATTGTTTGCTTCCATTGCCGATCGCCTGGCCCATGGTCAGCTGAACCGGGTCGACCTGTTCTTTCATCCCAAGCAGATTGAGGATCGCCTGGGCGCTGATCCGCTGGCAACGATCTCAACATGGTTCAACCGAGAAGTCTGGCCTTGGCCAGCCAAACCCCACGCCTACGTGGACCGACGCCTGATCACCAGCTCCCTCGAACGTTGCTACCAGCACGCCAAGGTGGTGATTGCTGATGCGGAAACGCCAGAGGCCAAAGCCCTGGTTACAAGCGCCAACTTTAGTGAGACCGCCCAGCGACATAACTATGAGGCCGGCTGGCTTACGTCATCTGTTCAAAGGGCGTGCGAGATCCATAAGCAGTTTTCATTGTTAGTCGATCAAGGGCTATTCCTGCCTCTGGCCACTGGAGCCTCAAGATGAAATGCAAGAAGCAAGGTAACCATCTCGGCTACATCCATAAGGCAGTTGCGACCATCAAGGACAAGAACAAGCCGCTAAATCCTGCGACCGTGATGAGTGACGGGATGATTGAATGCTCGAATGGGGGCGAGAGTTATGTCATATCAGGTGCAGAAGCTGTGACAGCGTTTCGGGGGCTCACGTCAAACCTTCAATCCCAGCCCGAATGGCGCGGCAAGTTCTCTGAGAAATATATTTCAACGGAGCTCAGGAAGATCTTGGCTGGGCTGTCGACTGGGACACCCGCATCCTTGAATCCACGCCTGGAGGAATTCATCAGATGCCTTCAGGAGTTTAAGGGGATTTGTGAATTGGTGATGCCAATTCAAGGCCTTAAGCTCGAAGTAGAGGCTTTTCATCTTGGTGGCATCATATTTAGGCCTGCCGATCAGATCCAGCTTGATCAACTCAGCGAGAGAGCCAAGAAAACAATCCAAACTCTAAAGTGTTCTGGCGAAGACAAGGAATACTGGCGTGACCATTGCCGAGAAGTGATCGATGACAGGCTAGGGGCGTTCGACACGCTTGCTTTTTCTGAAACGGTCGCTGAGGTCAACCAAGCTCGCATTAGTTCATCGCAGAGTATTGGCATGGCATTGAGCGTCTTGAAATTTTTGACTCCTTATACCCAGGATCTACCTGAATACGTGGGACTAGGGCTGCCGGGTGAGTTTGCTATGGCTGCGTATAGCAGCATCGTCTTTTCTGAGGATGGATCATTCAATACTGACTTCCCATTGGCGGGCCGCTATCTTCCCTTCAAGATCGATGATCAATTCCTTCAGCGCCATGGAGACGCATTAGAGAGCCTAAGCGAGATCATCGTGAGTCGGTCTCGCTCGGAAATTGAGGAACGCATCCTGGTCGCTATTCAATGGGCTGGGAGAGCGCATTCAGATTCACAGCCTCAACAGCAAGTGCTATCGCTCATGACAGCACTTGAATGCCTCCTGAATCCCACAAACGGGAAGCCACTTCGCATTGGGGTCTCAGAAAGTGCGGTATTACTTGTCGGATCCGAGGGCCTTGAAGAACGACTCAAGCTTTTCCACTTCCTTGGGTCAATGTATGATGTGCGAAGCAAGATAATCCACGGCGGATCCGCGGAGCCATCAGATTCTGATATTGCAAATCTCCAGCAGGTCGTCGGTGCGGTGATAATGCGGGTCGTAGGAATCCGGCACAAATACGCCACGAGAAAGGCGCTAGAGGCCCATCTTGAGCGCGCTCGGCTTGGTGCCAAGGCAGATCTGTAAAGCCTCAGGCTCTGCTACTCGGCCTTCAGTCGAGTCTTTAATTCCTCTTTTCGACTTTCGGCGAGCGATAGCAGAGATCAGTTTTGGAGTGACAACCCCATTTTCTGTGCTGGCGATCACGCCACCCGGCCTGCCCCGGCTTGCGCGCCGCGCAAGGGCTGACGCGAGTCGCTCCGCGACCCTTGCGCGGCGCTGGCGGCGCCGGGGCTCAACGGCGGTGTCGTTCGCCAGCCCAGCCATGGCCGCCACTCCCCTCAGCCGCTCCTGCCCGATCCGCATCATCTCGGTGCATCTCCTTGATGCCGCCGGCCAGCTGCTGCGTGTGCTCTTCCTCGATCGCGAGGGGCACATCAGCGCCCAGCCGCATTACGTGCCCCGCGAGCAGGCCCTGATCCTGGCTGCCAATCAGCAGCGGGTGCTCGGTCCCCAGGCCGAGGTGCGGGTGCTCTGAGCTCTCGGGGCCGGAGGCCCTCCGCCTCCGGCTTTCGGGTGTTGCCACACCGCCCGTGGGCTTGGGCTTCCTGGATCCATGGATGCCTCCCTCACGAGCGAGCGGGTGACGCCGCAGGTTCATCAGCGACGCGGCTCACCGCAACGGCTTGACGGTTCCGACTGGGCGGTCCCTGGGCTGGGCACCCTGCAGCACCGGCAGTGGGGGAGGGGTTGGCCACTGGGCCGGCGCACACCCACCGCATCCCTCGGCCAGTCCTCTCGCCGCGTCAAGGATCGGGCCAGGCGCCCTCCGGTGTCGGGCGTCCTTGCCGCGGCGCTACGGCCGGCCGGTGGGGGTGGGGTTCTCCGCCGTCCCTCAGGTGGCTTCCCCCGCTTCCTCCTCCCGCCGCCAGCAGCAGTCCACGCCTCTCAGCCGTTCTGCCCTGCGTGCCCGCAATGCCCTGGTGCTGGAGCACCTGCCCCTGGCTGATGCCCTCGCTTCCGCCGCCGCCCGGCGCCTCTTCCCGCTGGTGGAGCGGGAGGATCTGATCCAGGTGGCCCGTGAGGCCCTGGTCCGCTCCGCTCCCCGCTGCCGAGCCGGAGAGCCCGCTGGGCCCTATTTGCGCCGCTGCATCGCCGGGGCCCTGCAACACCACCTGCGCGATCGCGTCCGCCTGGTCCGCATCTCCCGCCGCGAGCATGAGAAGGGCACCTGGCCGCTCGGCCATACCAGCCTCGATGCTCCCGCCGCCGGTGAGTTCTCTCTGCTGGAGCAGCTGGCGGCACCCAGCGCTGAGCCCACGCTGGAGGCCTCCCTCACCGTGCCGGCGCTGGAGCAGCTGGTGGAGCAGCTGCCCGCAGCCCAGGCCACGGCCCTGCGGCTCACCGTCCTCGAAGGGCTCTCCCTGAGGGCCGCCGCGGCGCAGCTGCAGATCAGCCCGATGGCCGTGCAGCGGGCCCAGAAGAAGGCCCTCGCCGCCCTTCGCCAGCAGCTGGTGGGGGCGGGCTGAGGCCCCCACGGGGCTCCTGCCAGGCCCGTGGCAAGAGCCAGAGGACCCGCCGCCCTCTGGCTTGATGAACCCCCTGCTGCGGCTGCTTGGAGCGGCCGCGTCAAACGGCCTGCTCACCGGTCAGATCGTCTTCTCCACGGCCTTTGTTGGCGCCTGTGAGCTGCCCAACTGGATCCAGGCGCCCCGCGAAGTGAATGCCTGCCTGGAGCGCTGGATGACGGTCAGCGCCCTGTTCTTCCCCTCCGGCATGCAGACCGCCATCGGCAAGACCCAGCCGGCACTGGCCCCCGGCCGGCGGGGGGTGTTCCGATGAGCCGCCCCATTCCTGCTGGCGACTACGTCGAGCACTTCGACCCTGAGCTCCCGCTCCACCGGGTCTGGTTGCTGGCGGTGCTGGAGCAGCTGGTGGCCCATGAGCCCCAGGCCCTGGAGGAGGGCGGCACCCTGCGGCGTCTCTGGACTGCCCGGCAGGCAGTCGCCGGGGCTGGCCGGGGAGCTGTCCCGGCGCCGGTGGCCGACATCCCCGCTGCCGTCGCCGTTGCGCTCCCCCTGGTGAAGGAGTTCGAGGGCTGCCGACTCACGGCCTACCCCGATCCTGAGAGCGGGGGCGAGCCCTGGACGATCGGCTGGGGCAGCACCCGTGATCTGCAGGGGCGGCCGTTCAAGGAGGGGGATCGCATCAGCCAGGAGCAGGCCGATGCCCTGCTGCGCAGCCGGCTTGAGGACGACTGGCGGCGGCTGCGGGACTGCATTCCCATCTACAAGGCGCTGTCTGTGAACCGCCAGGCGGCCCTGCTGTCGTTCACCTACAACTGCGGCCCCCGCTGGTTTGGTGCCCAGGGGTTCGACACCCTCAGCAAGGCCTTGAAAGCAGGCCAGCTGGAGGCGGTGCCCGCCGCCTTGATGCTCTACGTGAACCCCGGCGGCCCCAGCGAAGCTGGGCTCCGGCGCCGCCGCAAGGCAGAAGGGGCCCTCTGGACTGCTTCCCCCGATCAGGGGAGCCCGTCATCACCCGATCGGGTGACACCCAGCCAGGTGAGCAGCCACCCCAACCCGCTGGTGGGTGTGCCGCGGTTTCAGCAGCGCGATTCAGCCCAGCTGGCCCAGCGCGATCGCACCTGCTTCCTCTCCAGCTGCGCCATGTTGCTGGAGGCCATCAAGCCCGGCACGCTCCAGGGCGCCAATGGCGACGACCAGTACCTGGCGGTCGTCCAACGCTTTGGCGACACCACCGACGCCAAAGCCGAGCTCCAAGCCCTGGCCCACTACGGCGTCACGGCCCGACTGGTGCAAGACGCCGACTTCCAGCTGATCGAGCAGCAGATCGCCCGCGGCATCCCCGTCCCGTGCGGCTACCTCCACCGCGGTCCGGTCGATCGGCCCACCGGCTCGGGCCACTGGCTGATCGTCATCGGCCACACCCCCACCCAGGTGGTGGTGAACGACCCCTGGGGAGAGCCCGATCTGGTCCATGGCACCACCCTCAACGCCAAGGGCATGGGGCTGCGCTTCTCCCGCCTCAACTTCGGGAAGCGCTGGATGGTGGAGCCCATCGGCGGCGGTGCCTACCGCTATGCACCGGGCAAGGGCTGGGCGGTGGTGGTGGACGCCATCCGCTGAGCAGCCCTCGGCTGCACTGCGAGGTCGGAGGCACACAACATATAATAATCAGAGTGAACCTGGAGCGTCACGCGTGAAAGAATCGAAATTAGTGATCTTCCAAACATCTTCCCTGGCGCAGGACGATGAATTTGCTCAATACGGCTATCTCTTGCTGCGTGGCTTCTGCGAGAGCACGCAGGGAGTTATCGTGATCTCGGCAAGCAACCCGCAAACCCTGAATGGGCCTGCGGAGTACGGAAACGAGCATCTCGCAATAGAGGCCATTGCAAAGATACACCCGAACCTCGTGATGATTGATAGGGATCCATGGAGACAGTGGGCAAGTGCATAATGCTCATCATCCTCTCTGAGAGTCAAGGCTCGGCTCTTAATGGCGCGACCTGCGATGGATGTTTAGGGACTTCTTCCCTGCACCAGCTTCAAAAGTGATCCCACACTCAGTTCACCATGCAATCTGAGTAGGAAGCCCATGAGCGGAGTGCCACCGTTGAATGGGCTTGCTCGGGTCCTCTCCAGTCTGGGGCCTTCCTGACGTCAGGCCCCCACTGGGATCGGTCCCGTCGCTGCGCCGCTCTCGGCGCCGATTCCATGGCCATGCTTTCTGCTGCTGCCTCGCCGTTCTGCCGGCCAGAGGAGGATCCATTCCTGCTGCTCGAATCCAGCCTCAAGGCGATCGAGCGGATCCTGCTGCTGCGGCGAGGGCTGCCGCTGCGCCGCACCTGGATCGAGCAGCCCTATGGAGAAGAGGAAATCACCCTGCTGGAGGAGGAGGTGATCCCGGCGATCCAGCAGTGCCTCAAGCGAGTCGATGAGCTCGATGAGCGGCTGCTGGCCCAGCAGGAGCTGCTGCACCGCTGCCAGCTGGAGGCTGAGCGTGAGGCGCTGGGTGCGTTGAGGCTGCAGATGGCGTGAGGGCCATCGCCGGGAGCCCTGATCCCGGCTTTTTCCTACCCCAGGGCCAAAGACTGGGTAAACCGGACAGGCAGGGGGCTGAGCGCGGAGCGGTTCATTCATGCGCCCTACTGACGATCAGATCACCCCATCGCTGCTTGTCTCATCCAGAACGGCCAGCAGCTGGGCCAGGGCATCTCTCACCTCGGGTCCTTTGGTGGGATCCATCACCGCCGCGAATGCACGTGCGGTCACCCGACTCTCAATCTCTTGCAGTGCATTCATGGTGTCCATCAGGAGCTGAATGGAGATGTCGGCCGTGGAAAAGGACATGGCCATTGCTGTAGCGGTTGCGTTTAGGATCCCAAGCCCACAGAAGCGGCTCAAGCATCCGGTCAGGACATCCGACACAAGGGAGGAGCAGTCGTGCGGAGACCCAAGAAACGATCAGATCCCCCGCGGCCAGAGCAGCCCGGTCGCGGGTCGCGTCGCTCCGCCTCCCGTTCCCCCACCACCACTTCCTCCTCCGGTACCTCCTCCCCCGGAGCCGGAGAGCAGTGGCCCCTGCTGAGGGTGCTGACGGGCGCCCATGGCGCTCATGGGGGGGGAAGTGGCGGATGAAGTCCGCCGTGCTGGTGATCAGCTGGATGCCCTGGGGGGGAAGGCTGCTGATGAAGTGCAGCTCATTGCATTCGCGCCAGTGGCTCAGGGCCAGCGGTGAGCTCCAGGGGCTGGGCTGGGTGTGGCTGGTGCCGGCTGGCACCCAGAGCCACACGTCCCGTTCGCTGGAGCGCTGGCCCAGCTGCAGCATCACCCCATCGGGGCGGGTCACCTTACCGAAATGGGTGCTGGCGCCGCGGATCGAGGTGGAGCCGATGAACAGCGGCGCCGGCAGCTGAATCAGGGGCGGCGGGTCATCAAAGAGTCCTTGGGCCTGGAGAGTGAAGTCGTAGTGCCCCAGGGCGATGCCGCTCCGCAGCTGGTGGCCGTTGGCATGGATGCTGCTGCTGATCCCCGAGGGCAGGCCGCCAAAGCGGTTGCCCGAATAGCCGTGCAGCACCACCTGCCCGTAGAACTGCTTGGTGGTGCGGGGGAAGACGGCGATCGAGTTCCACCCCGTGGTGCCAGGGCTCTTGTAGAGGGCGTGGCAGCAGTCGCGGTGCAGGTCATCGTTGCCGCCATGGGTCTTGAGGGCCCAGCAGAAGAACTCCTGGCCGGGGGTGGTGTCCTGAGCGATCAGCAGGATCGCGCCGATCGATGTGGCCCCTGCGGCGGTGCTGTCGAGGTAGGCCAGGCCGGTGCCGTAGGCGGTGGAGTTGCTGTAGGAGCCGTAGCCGCCGTTGCTGGTGTTGTTGGTGAAAGTGCTGGCTAGCGCACTGCCAAAGACCGCGCTGCTGCTGCTCTGGGTGTCGCCTTGCGGGACGGTCCCGGTGGTTTCGGTGAGGAACCAGAGGTGCGCCGGTTCGACGGGGTGCCCCAGCTGCCAGGTGTAGCCCCAGCGGTTGGCGGTGGCATCGGCGTGGGAGCGCACAACTGAGAGGGGAGTGCTGGCGTTATCGGGGAGAGCGTTCACCAGGGCGGCAAAGGCCCGGAAGGCTCCATCGAGTTGCAGGCCCACCCCAGCGGGCTCCTTGCCGGTCCATTTCCAGCTGCCCGGCGCGAAGGACTGGCAAAACACCTGATAGGTCATGCCGCGGCGCCTCCCGGCCCCCCCTGGGGAGCTGATGCGTCCTTGGTGCGAAGCAGGAGGCCATGACCGCCGATCGACAACCATTCGCTGCCATCGGGCGGCTTGAAGTAGCTCATCGCCCCGCTGCTCAGGTTCAGCGCCGCGAAATCGGGGGGAAGCAGCAGCGGCTCCCAGAACTGGGCCGGTTCGTTGGCGCTCTCGTAGTAGCTCCAGTCGGTGGTGGCGAGCACCAGCTCGGCCGGCTGGCGGATCTGGATCGGGGTGGAGGAGTTTTCGCGCAGCAGGGTCCGGGAGCCTGAGGGCTGGCCGGAGCGGGCGTTCCAGCTCACCGCCCGCAGCGCATCAAAGGTGGTGGAGGGGGGTGAGGCCGCCAGGATCCAGTGGCCAGACACCTGATCGCGGGCGATGAGCAGCGGCACCGCCTGGCGGTTGGTGAACCGGTGCTGGCTGTAAGTAAAGACGAAATATTCGACCCCTGGTGCCAGCGACCAGCCCACCTGCGCGTTGAACGGCAGGGGCGTGGTGCTCCAGCTGCCGCTGCTCAGCCCCACATCACCGGCCGGGTACACCCAGCCTTGCTGGGAATCGGCCCCGACGTAAGGCTCGCTGTTGCCGATGCCGGGCCTGATCTGCAGGGTGGTGCCGGTGAGGAACACCTCGAGGAGCAGCACCGCCGGGACGCCGCCGGGGGTGAGCTGGGCGAGGGTCGCCTCGATCCGCCAGCCGCAGGGATCCGTTGCAGTGGCAATGGGGTTGGGGGCCGTGGCGATGCGCAGCTGGTGCTGACTCACCTGGGCATTGGCGGCGGTGAGCCAGTTCTGCAGATAGCCGTTCACCTCCACAGCCACGGAGGGCCAAGTGGTTTCCGAGCCAAGGCGGCTGATGTCGATCAGGGTGCGGCTCATGGCGCAAGCATCACGGCGGAGACAGTGAGGGCGATGGCGGCCTGGGCCGTGCCGGTGTTGCGCACCAACGCCCGCAGCAGTGGCGCCGCCGCAGCGGTTTCGGTGGAGAAATAGGTGCCACCCGGTGGAGCCGTGATCGTGAGCGCGGTGGTCGTGGTGACCAAATCGAGCAGCACGCCGCTCCCCGGAGCCGGGTCCTGGGTAATGGGGCGGCTGCCATCGGCCTCCCGCGCCGCCGCCGAGCTGTAGAAGCTCACCCAGCCCGGCGCATCGGTGCTCACGGCGAGGAAATGGCCCAGCCGCCCCAGGCCCGGCAGATCGAGCAGGGCACTGGCCCCCGGCAGCAGCGGGGTGGTGGTGGCGCTCACGGTCAGCCGCTGACCGGGAAGCTGGGTGCGCGGCAGCCAGTTGGCCATCAGCCCATCCCCCTCAGCAATAGACGGTGAAGCAAGGCATCAGGGCAGCACCTGGATGCGGCGGATCGCCCGCACCTGGGTGGCCGTGGCGCTCGTCTTGGCCTCGGCGAACTGGGTACCCATGAACGTGGTCCGCTGATAGGCGGTGCCAGTGGCGGCCTGGGTGGAGGTCCAGTGGAAGAAGGGATCGTCGCCGTAGACCTCATCGAAGTGCTTGAGCGTTTCCGCCCCACCGGCACGGAACGCCAGCACGCCAGTGAGGGCCGGATTGCTGTCGCTGTAGTTGCCGCCCTGGGGCACCGCATAGGGGTTGGCGCCATAGCCCGCCCCCGAATAGGTGCCTGCAGCCGTCGCCTCCGGCTTGAAAGCCCGATAGAGCACATCCCACTCCTGGGCTGCAGGCAGGTACCAGTCGTCGTAGCCGCCGATGTTCAGCGAGCGGCAGAACTGAGCCGCCGGATGGCTGGCGTTGTTCATCGCCTCGCTGTTCGCCCAGCCATCGAACACACTCGTGGTGCCGGTGCTGGCAGTGTTGGCGCTCTTCCAGGCCACGTTCAGCAGCGAGCCCGCCGTCTTGGGCGCCACGATCAGGGCATGGGTGGCGACGCCGTTGGCGGTGTGGCTGATCAGGCCGGCATAGAAGCCGCCCTGGAAGGAACTGCCGATGGCGGGCAGATCGGCGACGCGGATCGGGCCGAGCTGATAAACGGTGCCCGTCAGCAGGTCGAGGTAGAGATCGCCATCGACTGCACCGGGGATCGTGGCCGGCGGCGCACCGGTGCCGGTGAACCAGCCGGTGCCGCGGGGGCCGATCGCTCCATCCGCGCCGGCCGGACCCTGAATCCCCTGGGGGCCCTGCGGACCGGCGGGTCCCTGCGGTCCTGTCGCACCGGCGGGGCCGGCGACACCGGCCGGACCCTGGGGACCCTGGATCGAGCCGCCGTTCACCCAGCTGTTGCTGCCGCTGTCCCACACCCGCAGCGAGTCATCAGCCTGCACCAGGTAGGCATCGCCCTGGGCGGCATTGGCCGGCAGGGCAGCCAGCGTGGCCACCTGACCCTTGAAGTTGATGCCGATCCCCGCCGGCCCCTGGATGCCCTGCGGACCGGTCGGCCCGGCCGGGCCAGAGGGTCCAGCTGGGCCTTGCGTCCCCTGCAATCCTGCGGGCCCCTGCGGTCCCTGGGGGCCAGCGGGACCCTGGGGCCCCTGCACACCGGGTGAGCCCTGGGGGCCTGCCGGGCCCTCAGGACCGCGGATCGAACCGGTGGAATTCCAGGAACCCATGGCAGGAGCAGTGCTGGCCCGGTCTTGCAGCCAGGCAGGTCACTGCCTATTGCCATGCACGGGCCCCCTGTAGGGGCTCAGATCACCATTTGCCGCAGGCTCACCGCCGAGGTATTGAGCAGCATGTAGATGTAAACAATCTCGGTATTCCCCTCGCGAAAGGTCACATCAAAGGCCGTATCGCCCACCACCGCTGCACCCTGGGGGTAGAGCATGGTGGTCCAGCCATCCATGGCGGATTGGGCAAAGTCGTAGCGGAACCAGCGGCTGGTGGCGTCCTTCTGCAGGTAGAGAAAGTCGCCGTTGTACGCCAGCTTGGTGCCTGCCGAGAAGGTCTCCGTTGCCGGGGCATTGGGAAGGGCGTTCTCCCAGCTGCCTGCGGCAATGTCATAGCGATCGAGGACTGCGGAGCCGCCGCCACGGAAGGAATAGAGGTAGCGGCCATTGCGGATCGCGGCCTCATTGCTCCAGTCACTGGCACTCACCGAGTGGATCCAGTGGCCGGAAAGACCGGCCCCCGGCGCGGCGGCGCGAGCGGTGGAGGGCGAAAGGGTGGACCAGCTGTTGGCGCTGATGCTGTAGCGGTACAGCGTGATGGCGTTGTTGCCGATGAAATACAGAAAGTCGTCGTTGCCCTCGAGGCTGTACTGGCTGGTGGCATCGGGAGCGATGCTCCAGGCGCTACTCAGCGTGAGGATGGTGGCCGTGTTGCTCGCCACGGTGCGGATCTGACCGGCGCCGGTGCCGGCGGTGATGCGCAGCTGGCTGTTGGCCCACTGATTCGTGGCCCAGCTCTTGGCGGTGTTGGTCAGGGTGGTGCTGCTGCCGCCAGTGGCGGTGCCGGAGGCAAAGGAGCGGAAGCCGTTGTCGATCCAGGCGGGTGTAGCGATCAGCCGACCATCGGTGCCGATCGTGGCCGGCAAGCCGGCGTGGGCCAGGGTGATCCAGCTGTTGGTCGCGAAGTCGTAGCGCCGAAAGGAGCCGGCAGCGAGGGTGCCGGCGCCTAGCACAAAGAAGGTGGGGGTGAGCAGCCGGTACTGGGTCGTGGCATCAAAGGCCGTCGCTTCTGCCTCCGTGAAAGTCAGCACGGCATTAGCGCCGAGGGTGTTGGCGGCGATGGTCTTGAGCCGGCCGGCGTTGCTGCCGCCCACGATCAAAACGCTGTAGCCCCGCAGGTCCCGCTGCAGGTTTTGATTGGTAGTGAGGCTGGTGGTGGTTCCGGCAGTGGCGGTAAGGCTGGAGGCGGCCGCGGTGGCCCCGGTGGAGAAGGCGGCTGCGGTGCCGCAGGCCCCAGCGCCAAAGGTCCCCGCCAGGGCCGGGGAGGGCACCTGCACCCAGCCGTCCTCCGCCGGGTTGTAGAGGAAGGCGGCGGTGTTGGATTGCACCAGCAGCTGCTGCTGGCGGTAATGCCGGCTGGAGACGATGAAGTGGCCGGCGGCGGTGGCGGCGGGCGCGGGGGTGCAGAACTCCCAGCGCTTGAGATCGAGGATCTTGCGGTTGCCGTTGCTGATGGGCATCTCAACTCACCGTGATGTTGCGCCGGAGGGAATCGGCGGAGAGGTGCATCAGGGCGGGGATCTGATCGTTGGCGCCGTAGCCGCCCACCTGGCTCTGGTTCGTGAGGGTGGAGCAGGTGGTGATGGTGCTGAGGTTCCAGGTGCCGGATTGGCTGGCCGCCACAACCCCTGGCGCCGACTCCAGCGACACCCGCATGCGGCCGGCCGTATCAGGGGTCATGAGGCCGATGGTGCGGGTGAGGGCAGCGACGGCAAGCCGCAGCGCCTGGAGGGTGGAATCGAGGGCGAGATCCTCAAAGGCATTGCGCAGGGCCATCAGTTCACCCCGTCCTCGATGTAGAGGGTGAGGGCCCCGCCGCTGGTGTCCCACCACTGATAACGGGAGGCGCCAGCCAGTTGTTGCTGGGTCGGTGGGCTGCCCTGAATGAAGAGGGGATCAGCAGCAGGGGTCGTGGCCCATTCGCTGTCGTAGTCCGCGGCGCTGCGCTTGCGCAGGAGCTGGCCGGTGCTGCCCCCGGCCGGCACGCCTGCACCCTGGGGTCCCTGCGCTCCCGGCGGTCCGATCTGGCCAGGGGGGCCGAGCAGGGAGGCCAGTTGTGTCCAGAACAGGGCCACGGCAGCAAAGAGCGGTGATCACTGACTCTTGCCATGGCCTGCGTCAGGGCCGTCATCAGCCAGCAGCTCCCCCAGCCGGCGGGCAAGCAGCAGCAGCTCCTTTTCGCGTTCCGGGGACTGAACGGCTGCCGACACTTGCTCTGCTCGTTTGTCGTAGAGGCTGAGCAGCAGGGCGCGCTGACGGGTGCGGGTGCCGCAACCCACCGGACAGAGCAGCGCCGCCGTGGCCTTGCTGCTGGGGGAAGACGCGGGGCCTGAGGTGAGGGGCAGGGCCTCCGGCTGCTCGCTGGCGCAAAGCCCGAGGGCGAGATGACCCAGAGCGCCGGCCATCTCCACCCCCAGCAGCAGCTCCTGCTCCGCGGCGAGCCCCTGCTGGTTGAGTCGGCCCGCCGCCGCCAGCACGGTGGCGCCACTGCCGCCATCCCACTGCAGCAGCGCCAGGGTGTGGAGGCCATCGCCACTGGTCTCGATCGCCGTGCGCAGCAACGCCTGCACCTGGCTCTGATGGGCAGCCACCTGCTCCTGCAGGGTCTGGGGCGGGGAGGTGCTGAATCGTTTGGCCAGATCTGGCTGCAGGGTGATCAACAGCCAGGCGGTGTAGAGCACCAGGCCGAGCAGCACGATGCGCGAGAGCCGGTAGAGCAGCTGCCAGGGGCTGCGCGCATCGAGCACATCCCCGACGGCTTTCTGCAGGGCATCGCTGGCCGAACGGGTGAACACCTCCACCCGTTCGGCCAGGCCTTTGTTGAGCTCGGGCACAGATCAATCAGGCGGAGAGTTCGTAGACCTGGCCAGTGAGCCGGTCGAGGTAGAAGTCGCCCACCGCCGGTGGCGGCTGCAGGATGGAAGGCGGCGGGCCATCGCCGGAGAACCAGCGGGTGGCGCGGCTGCCGACGCCCGATTCCTGCACCACCGCCAGCGCCGGCTCGCCGCTGCTGGGATCGGGCAGGAAGCCCAGGCCGCCGTTGGGATGGAGGCGCAGGCGCCAGACCACGGCATGGCGACCGTCGTAGGGGTCGCCGGTGATGCCGCCGCTGGGGATCAGGGGCTGGATGGTGCTGCTGCTGGCACCGCCGCCATCCCGGTTGTTCAGCAGTTGCTGGGGCGGCACGGGGCAGCCCACCAAGGCGACGGGCAGGGTGGCGATCAGCATCCCCAGCTGGACCTGAACCGTGACGTCGGCCCGGTGGGCATAGACGTGCCGCAGCCGCGGCGCGGTGCGGGAGGTGGCGGGCCAGGGCAGCAGATCGCTGCTGCCATCCCCCCAGGTCACGGAGATCGGGGCGGTGATGCTCTGGCGCGGGTTGATCAGCAGCTCGATGGCGACCGAGGCGATCGGTTCATTCCAGCGGCGATCGGCCGGCAGCCAGAACAGCTCCAGGTCGTTCGCCGGGACAGATCCTTTGCGGTAGCCCAGTTCTTCCCAGCGGCCGAACTCCATCGGCAGCACCCACTGTTCGGTGCCGGGGCAGCCGAGTGGGGGGAGCAGCCGCACCCGTGCCCCGCCCACCGTGGAGGGTTGTTCGGGCAGCGGGTAGGGCATGGCTGGGGATCAGATCAACGGGTCAGAGAAGAGGTCATCGGGCAGGGCGCCCAGCGGGACCTCGGCTGTGGGCTCGGGATCCGGCGCCTCGATCGCTGCAGCCGGAGGCTCTCTTTGCTGCGCCTGTTCGCTGTTGGGCTCAGGGCCGATGGCATCGATGCCGTCGGTGCTTTTGTCTTTGACCGTGCTGGCGCCGGTGTCAGCAGGTGCCTCGGGCTGGGCCTCGTCTTTGCGGCGCCTGCCACGCCGGCCGCGAGTTGATGCAGGTTTTGCATCGTCCTGGTCAGGGAGCTCGCCTGCGGCCCCGGCAATGGATGCCGGCGGCTCGGCTGCGGCGATCCCATCTGAGGGGGCCTCGGCCCCAGCAACCCGCCAGCCGAGCCCCAGCCAGCCCGGCAGATGCACCGGCCAGACGTAGCGCTCCTGGTTGCCCTGCTGAATGCGCAGCATCCCGGCGGGGAGGGGCCCCTGGGCGATGAGCCCCTGGCTCTGGGGCCCAGTCATGGGTGGCTGGCTCATGGTCAGGCCGGCAGGGTGGCGGTCAGGCCGACGACCATTCCCTGAGGGGTCGAGGGGGTGACAACGGCCTTGGCAAAGCAGAGCGCCGGCAGGTCGGCGTTATCCGCATCAGCGGCATCCAGCAGGATGTCGTGGCCGCTGATGTAGGCCTCCACCCGGCCACCCTCGGCAGGAACAGCGACGGTGGCCACCGGCACGAAGGTGCCGCGGGTGCCATCACGCAGCTCGGGAGCCAGGTGCAACACCACCGTCACCGCAGCGCTGTGGCCCGGATGGGAGACAAGGAGGGAGAAGCGGGAGGCGGCATCGAGCTTGGTGTTGAGTTTCACCACCTCACCGCTGGCGAACACTTTCTCGGTATCGCGGGTGGCGGAGCGGTTAGTCCAACCCACCAGCACCGTGGCGGCATCTAGGAGGGCGTTGGCTTTCAGGCGATTCATCGGTCGATCTCCAATCAAGGGGTACGGAGTGGCGGTCAGGAAATGGGGGCGATGCTGTGCAGCCGGCCAGCAGCGCGGGGGTGCATGACGCCAAAGCCGACGTACCAATCGATCCGGGTACGGAACACAGGCGCATCAGGCACTTCGCCGAGGTCCCGCACCGAGATGCCGTAGCGGCCCTGGAAAGGACCCTGAAGGCCGGTCACCGCCTGATCCCCGAAGGTGCAGCAGTAGATCGAGCTGGTGCCGCCCGCTTCCCCGTACCCGAGGACTTCGAGGCCCTGGGCGTCGCGGTCGACCGTGAGGATCTGGCACTCCTGGTAGTGATGCACCATCACGCCCAGGTTGTTCGTGGAGACGTTGTAGACGCCTTGGCCGACGGTGGCGCGGGCGAGGGCATTGAGCTGGCGGCGCATCGCCTTGCTCATCACCAGATACTTCTTGCCGCCGTAGGAATTGACCGAGTCGATCAGCTCATCGAGCTTGTCGAAGTCCAGGGCTGTGGCGCCGTTGTTGATCGCCATCTCAGCGCCGGGGGTGAGGCGCTTGGCGAGGCCGTCAAAGCCCCGGCCCTGGCTGGCGGTGGCGTCGCCATTGATCAGGGCGGCCTCGAGCGTCAGCCGCATCGAGCGGACCTTCATCTCGGTCTGAGCAGCACGGGCCTCCGGGCCCTGCAGGTCAACGATCGAGCGGTCCACATCCACGTCACCGCCGAACAGGTGCACGGCTTCTGACTGGGGATCGACGACGCCGTAGCTCTGCTTGTAGCCCTCGTTCACCGCCCGGAAGCCCACCGTGGGGAGCTCCTTCTCGACGGAATAGAAGAGGCCGCCGCCGGCGATGTTCATGAACGGCAGCCAGCTGAGCAGTTCGCCCTCAGCGAAGGTCTTGATCACCGCCAGGTGCTCCAGGCGGCTCTCGTACTTGGCTGCCTCGATCAGGGTGAGGCCCATCGGTGCTGCACTCCCGGGGTCCGGCCCCAGATCACGTCACCGCCTATTGCCATGGGGAGTGAGCAGCGCGGCGGCGATACAGCCACCAGCTCCTGAACGGGCTCCGCTCCGGCCCTCCTCATGGTCGGGGGGCGCGTCAAGGGTGATACGAGCCCGCCGCTGGGACGTTGGCTGCGCTCCGCTCCGCATCTCAGTTGTGGACGGGCCATTGACCCGCCCCCCGCCGGCTGAAGGGTCCTATGCGGAGCCCTCCCATGGCTTCTCTGTCCCGCAAAGCCCGCCTGCAGCAGTGCTGCTGGGAGCTGCTTGATGATCTGGCGTTCTGCAGGGAGCGCTATCCCCGGCTGGCTGAGTTGGCGGCCCAGGTGCTGTTCGAGCAGCAAGCAGCCGCCCCGGCGGTGCCGGTCGATCCAGAGCTGGAGGCACTGCTGCCCTTCTGAGGGCCAGGGCCAGCAGCCGGCGGGGCTCTCCGGGGGGGCCTCTTTTTTTGGTCGCTGGGCCTGAGGTGCAGTGCGGGTCAGCAGGACACGCTGCGCTGCCAGCGGTGGACGACGACCCAGTTGGCGGAGGGATTCAGCACTGACGGGAGCTGAAGCCATCACGGTCGGCGAGGGGAAGAAGGGGAGCACCGCTGCCCCAGCCGTCTCGCCCCGGCAAGGATCGGGCCTGGCGCCTCGTTGAGGCGTCCTTGCCGGATCGCTACAGCCGAGGCCTGACGCGGGTGTCCCTCGCCTTCTTCGTGATGGCTTCCTCTTTCCCCTGCTGCGAAATCCGCCAGCTGCTGGTGCACATCTATCCCTGTGGCAGCAAGGCAGGCGCTGCCGAGCGCATCACAGTCTTCTATGGCCGTCGCGGCAGGCCAGTCAAAAAGCCCCGCTTCATGCCGGCTGAGCTGGCCCATCAGTGGGCGCGCAAGCTGCAGGCCCGGCGCATCGGCACCGTCTCGGTGCTTTGAGCCGCAAGGGGCTGCGGCCCCTGCCCCGGCGGGCCTGCGGGCCCCCGGGGCTTTTCCCTGCGGGGCAGTAAAGGCATGCAGGGAAACTCGCGGGCAACGTCCGGACCCTGGCCACCGGGCACACAATGCCCGCAGCAGCCCTCACCCCGATGAACCAGCAGAGCCACCAGCCCTCGTTGCTGAACCGCATCGCCCGGGTGCTGCTGTGCCTGGTGTTCATCCATGCCGTGATCGGCAAGCTGACGGGCTTTGCCGGCGTGGCCGGCGCCATCGCCGCCAAGGGACTGCCGCTGGCGCCCGTGCTGCTGGTGGCGGCCATGGCCCTGATGGCGGTGGGTTCAGCGCTGGTGATCAGCGGCTGGAGAGCACGGCTGGGTGTGGTGTTGCTGCTGCTCTTCCTGATTCCCACGACGCTGATCTTCCACGGGGATGTGGCGGACAAGATGGAGCGAATTCAGCTGTTCAAGAACCTGGCGATCATCGGCGGCCTGCTGCTGGTAGCCGATCAGGACAGCAGAGGCTGAGAGGGGGATTGCCCAGACCCTGAGAAATTTTCGAGGCAGTCGGCGCGTGTTTTTAGTTTTTGGGGGTATACCCCCCTTGGATCAACATTCATTTTCTCCCGTGATTGGTTCTCGGGGTTGGTGGTGATTGGTTGTTCGGTGCGTGGATCCGTTGATTGGGTCAGTGTGATCCTCAACCTCGTCGCTGCTGAGTGGCAGTTGGTGAACGGACGGAGGATCGCTCCAGCGAATCCATCCGGCGCGCGAGCGCCTTGGCCCAGCGCCGGCCGGGGTCTCCGCCCCAGCCATCCCAGGCCTGACGGCCCTTGCCGTAGGTCTCCCAGCTGGAGCCCTGCTTGTCGACTTCGTGACGGGCGAAGTAGCTCACCATCCGATCGATCGTCTGCGGTGAGAGCTCCTGCCGGTGGAGCAGCTGCCGGGCGCGGGCCAGCCCCACCGGCGTCATGCCGCGGTTGGATGGCGGCTGCTGGGCCCGGCGCTCCAGGGCACGGCGGGCTGCTGCAGCCACGGGGGCCGGCGGCCGGAAGGAGAGGCCGGCGTAGAAGCTGCGGGGCCGACGTGCCATCGGGTGAGCAGTGGCCTCAGCGACGAGCCCCGCGACCGTTCACCGCGAAGGACGCTCGGTAGAGCTCAGACGCCGACATCGCCTGGGGATTGATCGGCTCGCCGTTGCTGCCGATGCCCGACACCGTCAGCCCACCAGAGGCCTGCATGCCGGCCGGGCCCCGCTGCTGGAACAGGAAGCCATAGACGGGATGCACCCGCATCTGATCGAGGAACTCGGTCGTGGTCATCGGCCGGCCGTCGTCACCCAGCAGCGGCTTGCCCTGGGAGTCCAGCGGTTCAAGCACATCCTTGCCATCGCTGCCGGTGCTGAGCCGGAAGCAGGTGCCCAGCTGCCCCTTGAAGATGTCGAAGAACGTGCCCCTGGTGTCACCACCAGTGCGGCCCTCGGCCTGGGAGAAGGCCCGCTCCAGAAGACGGTCCTTGCGGAGCTGGAGCACCTGCTGTTTGGCCTCATCGCGCTCGGAGGCGACGGCGGCCACCTTCTGGGCGGAGGCCTCCTCCATCTGGCGTTCGCGCAGTTCCATGCGCTCCTCGAGCACCTGCTTCTGGCGTTCGGCCTCCTGCAGGCGGGAGTATTCCTCAGGGTTGATCTCCGAGAAGCGGTTGAGCTGCTGACGGAGGGTACGGATCTCTTTTTCGAGCTGGTTGCTCTTGCGCCGCTCGGCCCGCAGAGGTTCGGAGAGGCGGTTGTCGTCAGCGGGTGGAGCAGCGCCATCGGACCCAGAAGCGCCAGAGGCGCCCGTGGCACTCCCGCCGGCAGCAACCCCATGGGAGCTGGTGCCGGCGGGATCGGTCGTGGAGGCGCCGTCGGCAGAACCCGGTTCGGTGGCCGCAGCGGCGACGTAGTTGTCGTCAGCGCCCTGGCCGCCGGTGGCGGTGGAGCTGGAGGTGGAAGAAGCAGTGGCAGTGGCCATGACCCATCGCGGCTGTCGTGGAGTGAGCACCCCATCCGGGCTGTGCTCACGACCTATTGCCACGCTGGCGTGGGCTACAGATCCGGTTCCGGAGTCGCGGTGGCTGCCGCCCGGCGCCGCGGCAGGAACAACCAGCTGCCGGCGGGCAGCGGCGTGGAGGGGCGATAGAGCGGCACCAGCAGCGGCTCTCCTGCCAGAAGGATGTCGGAGGGCCTGATCGCAAACAGAGTCAGCACCTCCCCCAGCGGCAACGGGGCATCGCCGGGCCACTCGCGGTAGTCGGCGTAGGGAGGGTTGAGCTTGCGCAGGGTCGATCGGGTCGTGCCGTAGAGCTGGGCCACCGAGGTGAGGGTGTCGCCGGCGACGATGGTGTGGCCCTCGGGACGCAGCAGCCAGGCGTTCTCGGGCTGATCCCGCAGCCAGCTGACGGTGGTGCCATGCAGCTGGGCCAGGCTGTTCAGCGTGTCGCCCGCAGCGGTCGTGATCATGGTGTTGGCGCTGATGTCTCTGTTCAGGGAGCGGAGGGTCTCGGGTGTGGTGCCGTAGCGCTCAGCGAGGGAGAGCAGGGTGTCACCGGCTTGCACCAGGGCGATGCGGTTGGGCTTGAGCACGAGCTCCAACCGCTCACCCAGCAGCGGCTGCGTCAGCGAGCCGATGCCGCCAGCCCCGAAGGGTCCCGCGAACTCGGTCACGGTGAGACCGGCCAGCTGGCCCCGGCCGGTTGGCGGCAGCACCCCGGGAGATTGCAGCGCAGCCAGGGAGCCCAGCCAGATGGCGCCCTGGGCCGGCGCCTCACAGCAGCGGCCATCCGCCAGGGGCGGCCGGAAGCCGACCTCGCTCCAGGCGATACCGGCCGTCAGCCAGTCCCAGGGATTGCTGGGCAGCGCGTCGAGCAGGGCCGAGCGGCAGAGATAGCCCGCGTAGAGGAAGTCACCGCTGTCGATGCCCAGGCCACTGCTGCTCTCGCCCACCATGCGCCCGCGCTTGAGGAAGGCCTCGCAGACCATCCGGCCCAGGCGCGGCGAATCAAAACGCCCAGGCAGCTGGTGGATGGTGAGGAGCAGCCGGGCATTCGCGTAGGGCTGCAGCACCGACGGGGGCAAAGCCGCAGGGCCAGGGGTGAGCGTCATGGCTCAGCCCCGCGCCAGCACCGTGGTGAAGGCGCTGCCATGGCTGGCCAGCTGTGGGTCGCGGCTCCAGCTCTCCAGGGTCGGAAGGAGCAGCAGCAGGGCCCGGGCATGGCTCCCCCGCTGGCGCCGCAGGGCTGCCTCGATCGAGAGCCCACTGCCGTAACGGGTGATCGTCTCCTCCCGCAGCAGTTCGGTGTCGAACTCAATCACATCAGCCTTCTTGACCGGCAGGGTGCCGTCCTCCGGCAGGGCATCGGGGCTAACGGCCTTGCGGCGGGTCTCGATCGGGGCCTGTAGCTGCTCCGGATTCAGCCCCGCCAGCTCGGTATCGATGGCAGCGATGGCATCCAGCTCCCTGCGGGCGGTGGGGATGGCATCGGGGTAGAGCTGCTCGAGATCCGCCATGGCGTCGTTGATGGCGCGGATGGCCGGCATCAAGGCCGGGATGGAGAGGGCGATGCGGATCGCCTCCAGGTCAACAGCTCGCCAGCGGTAGGGCGAGTCGGTTGGGGTCTGGCTCATGCGGCTACAGGCGCGGCTGACTCCTCTTGCCTGAGGGGCACCGGCGCCAAGGCCTCCCCTGCCCTGGTGGCCGGGCTGTCATCCAGCGTCGGGCTACTGATTGCATTGGCCGTGGCCAGGGCTAGCTGATGACGCAGCTCCTCTCGGTTGATGACGCCCTTGTCGTAGAGCTCGATCCATTCCTTCACCTGGGGCTGTGGCTGGATCGGTGGGGTGAGCGGGCTGACCGTCACCTGCAGTCCGGCGCCGGGGGTGAGGGGCTCACCCGTGAGGGCGCACCAGTGCTGAAGCAGGGTGGAGAACAGCGATGCCTTCTGGATCGCCATCGCCTGCAGCAGGGCATAGCTCTGGGAGGCCGTGAGGCTGATCTCCATCTCGGTGCGAGCCGCACCGCGGTTCTGAGATGGGATCAGCGCATCGCGGCGCATGGTGTCATCGAGGATCTGCAGCCAGGCCCGGTGCTCGGCCAGCGAACGGGCCCGGATCTCCACGAACTCGAAGGACGCATCGGCGGGCAGATCCATGCAGGTGTTGGGGCCCAGCACCACCGGGCCCGCCTGGCTGTTGCCCATGGCGTCCACCATTCCCTTCCTGACGCCAACGGGAAGAGCTGTGCGGCTCAGCAGCTCCTCGTACTCGCTCTTGCAGCGGAAGTGGTTGAGGTACTGATGCCCCAGGCCCAGGTGGGGCAGGTCTCCCTCCCCGAAGGCCGAGCCATCGGAGGTGTACCAGCAGGCCGGCAGGCGGGTGATGCCCTCGTAGGTGGTCACCACCGGCTCGTCGCAGCGCCAGCCGCTGCTGGCCTGGGGATCAGCGCAGATGGGGTGGTGGGCCAGCTGCAGGCCGGTGACGGCCTCGCCTGGGGTGACCAGCTGCAAGCTTCGGTAGTGCCAGCGATCGGGAGCGTCCGCATCCCCCAGCAGGGCCTGGATCTGTTCGGCGACCGCTCCTTCGCTTCCGGCCGGCTCATCACTCATGGGCCGGTTCACCGGATCGCGCCAGATGATCCGGCCCGGCAGGCCATAAGACACAGGCAGCTCCCAGTTCAGGCAGTTGGCCCGCGGCACCAGCTGCAGGCGGGGGAGCGACAGGCGATCACCGCGGCGCAGGGCCTCCTGCCGATCGCCCTCGCTCGGCCAGCTGTGCTCCGGGGGGAGTACCAGCACCAGGACGGCGCCATCGCGGAGCACCAGCAGGTCAGCAGCGGCCAGGAACACGCCCAGGTCTGTGCCTCGGCCGTCGACGTCGGTGAGCACCGAGCTGAGGCTGGCCGGGAGGCTGATCCAGCTGCCCCGGCTGAGCATGCCGGCGTAGGTGCGCAGGGCATCGCGGAAGAAGCCCGAGGGGCGGGCGGCATCGAGGCGCTTGCGGTAGGCGGTCTCCGGCTCCCTCTCGCCCTTAGGCAGGTACTGCTCCTTGCGGCTGCTGCCGTCGGGGGCGGCGAGCAGGGCCCAGCAGTCGGCGGTGATCTGCAGGGAGGGCTGCAGAGCGGACAGGGTGGGGTGCAGATGCCATGCTTTGTAGACCTGGGCACTGGGGGAGGCGGTCTTGAGGCTCGAGGACATCTCAACTAGGCATTCCTGCCCATTTGCCAGGCAGGCGCACTTCCTATTCAGAAGAGCTGAAATACGAAAAATAGATCAACTCTTTTGCCAGAAAGAAATTTTTCCCCATACGAATAGACATTTGCCGTCAACAACAGAAAATATTATTTCCTGCCTTGGCTTGCATTGGACGAGTCAGCTCGAAAGGTAATGATCGAAAAAGTCAGGCTTTCACTTTGGGACATCTTCTCGTTCTTCTTAAGTGGCTTTCTAGCAATTGGTGTTTCCTTTATTCTCTCCACTGTTTACAGACCCGGATCGACTCATGCACTTGTCGATGATCTCGAAAGAGCTCCATCGGCGTTGGTGATCGCTGCAGCGCCAATCGTATGCACTCTTCTAGGGCTTCTTATCGAGCCATTCGCGAATTACTTCGACAGGTTTGTTCTTAACTGGATAATGTGGTGGACATCGCGGCCAAAAGAAAAGTACAAAGAAGAAGAGGGGATCTTGAAAGACTGCATACTTCAAAATCACCTGGGCCCTTTGACTGGCTCACTTGCAAATCCCTACGGCTTTTGCAAGGACTACGTGGAGGCCAACCAACTAGGCACAAATTTCATGGTCTTTCTGTCCCGATATGGTTTCTATCGCAATTGTGCTTTTCTTTCGTTTGCAGGCGGCATTGCGTGCCTCTGCCTGTCATCAGATCGAGAAGTCGGGACTCTTGAGCTCGCTATTAGTTATGCCATCTCAGCCTTGTTTAAGAGAAGAGCGGAAGATTTCTACAGCCTGCTTGCGCCAACTGTGTACCGTGCCTTTCTAATCGACAAACTTAATCACACTCGAGTTAGCAGCATGGCATGAATGACCTTCAATTCGAGCAGCTTCTATCAGAATATCTGGCGCCAATGCTTGGCGCCACTCTGACCGGCAGCACTCCCTCGACTCCTCGGGAGATGTTAGTCGCCTATTATCAGGCCCCCAATCAGATAGCAATCAAACTTACAAAAGGAAGCACAAGCAGGTTTATACTGAAAAGAGATAGAAAGTTTGAAGAGGAAGAATCCAGGCTTGCCAAGGACTTCCTGGACGCAGTCAATATCATCTCGGAAGCTGGCGACAGAGCATATTTTGGAGAGCTTGTTAAAGCACTTCCTCGCTGGGTCATAGCTCGCCACCTGAACCAAGAAACAACCCTTGCTGAGATCCTAGAGAAGCTAGACAGCTGGTCATCTGAGACTTATGAGGGTAGGCGCATCACGTGTGCACTAGGTCTAATGCAGAAACCATCAAATACAGGCGTCCTGCTAAGTGAGTACTGGTCAAACAGTTACGCTCCAGTCCTGTCAAATGGATATGACACAATTTTAGAAATAGGTTCTGATGGGCAACTCGCTGGTCTCAATTGCTTGGCTGCATCTGGCCCCTCCGGCTTTGCGCCATTTCGCTTGAGCTCAATTGCCGACTGGTCAAAAGAAGATGGCAGACTTGCCGCAACTCTCAATACGCAGGGAGAGATACTTCTTTTCAAAGGCGGCGATCTGCGTTTTGCTCGGCGCGCCGGAAAGTGGACTCACGTAGTACATATGAATGCAGTGCAGATTATGAATCCTTATGGCAGCAAAGAGCTCCGCACCGAGATCTATAAGAGCTGCCTTGATGCCTCGTTTGCTCGCACTGGCGCCTGCATAGCGGTCGTTTCGAAGGAGAACCTGCCCAAGGTCGCTAATATTGTAAACACAATCGACAGGATCAAAGGCGGCAGTAGTTACAAGTCGCGATTCCTTTCCCTTAGTCTTGGTCGAAGCTTTAACAAGATAGAGAGACCACTGCGTCAAGAGCTACTTGCACTTGATGGAGCCTGTGTTTTGGATTATCAAGGAAATATATTGGCGGTGGGTGCAATCGTGACTGTCCCTTCTGGCAGCCCCAATGGAGGTGGGAGGCGAGCCGCCGCTGTCGCTTTAAGCGAGTTGGGTGTTGCTATAAAGGTTTCCGCTGATGGTCCGATTTCCATTTTCAAAGGAGCAAACGATAAGCCGCTGTTGGGAATTTTTTAAATCAGCTTTTCACTTTTAGCGTAGGCAAGCCCCTCGGCAATATGCTCTACAACTTTTATACTGCATGCCTCGCCAATTTCCCGCCACCGCTCCGCACTGACCCCCAGCCGCCACGGCACCCCCGTAGCCTCCACGCCCAAACGCATGAGCTTGAGCCCCCGGGCATGCAACTCCCGCCAACTTGCCGGCACCTTGATCAGAAAACCCTTATCGCGCAGGTAGTGATACACCTCCCCATTGGCGTAGGTGCGGGCATAGGGCCGGAAGGATCCCCGCTCCGGTGAATAGCGCCGCGCGGCCTGAATGATGCCGAGCATGGCGATCTGCTCTAAGTCTTCCTTGGGGTGACCGGTGCGGCGCGAGATGTTTCCGGCCACGGTCTTGGCGATGTCAAGGTGCTCAAGGGCCAGGGAATTTGCGGCGGCATGGGGGTTCACTGGCCGGTGTCGCCGCGGCTTGGCTGGGAAGGCGATCACCAGCTGAACGGCATCGCCCTGGCGGTGGGGTCGGGCTTGTAGTCGAGCTCCAATCCCGACGCGCTGAGCACGGCGTTGCCGTGGTTGATACGTCGCCACCACGGGCGGCCGCAGCGGCAGATCGAGTTGGCAGGCTGCACCACCGCAGGCAGGCGTACGCAGGGGTCGGGCGATGGCGTCGGTCATCGCTCAGCGGCTGAACACCATCGGCACTGGCGAGCTGCCGTAGCCCCGGCCGCGCCAGAACTGGGCCTCAATCCACAGCACCCCTTGGCAGAAGGCATCCACCTGGTCGTCCACACCGCCGCGGGGTGAGAAGGCCAGCAGCTCACTGGTCAACGAGTCGGCCTTGCGGGAGAAGCGCACCTGGCCCGCCTCCACTAGCGGTGCCACGGCATGGGCGCGAGACGCCTTGCTGCCCTTGGGCGGGATCGCGATCAGCCCCGGCACCTGGCGACGCAGCAGCTGGCAGACGGCGGGGCCGTTGGCGGCGTCCTCGATCAGCACCGCATTGGGGCGCAGCCCCTGGCGCTCCAGGGATTTCAGCGAGGCCAGCAGGAATTTGATGACGCCGGGTAGGTCCAGCTGTTGGCGGTGGGCCCAGAGCGCCTCGATCTGCAGTTCTGCCCAGGGGTCCTGGCCGGCGGTGGGGGTGTGAATCAAATTCACCCCCCTTGGCGACCCTTGAGCCCCGGCGGCGTTGGCGGCCAGCGCCAGACCCTGGCGCCGCGCCTCAGCTGCCGGATGCCTCTGCGGCTCCAGCAGGCCCAGCAGGGCAAAGCCGCAGGCGTCGTTGTCCTTGCCGTCCTTGAAGCTCAGGTCACAGCTCAGCACCAAGGGCGCGTAGCGGCGGGGCTGGCCGGGTGCGGTGGGCAATGGAGCCTGAATCCAGTCCTTGCGGAACAGCAGGCCCTCGGCTGGGCTGGGGCGCTGTTGGTAGAGGGCGTTCCACCAGTAGGAGCCCAGCCGGGTACGGATGCGCTGCAGCACTTCCAGCGGCACCCGCTCCGGGCAGAGGGGTTCGCCCGGTTGGCGCCAGTCGGGAACCTGGGTGCAGGTGGGTGGGATCGGCATCGCGATCGAAATCGGCTCGGCGATCGCCGGCAGGTCCAGCACGGTCCAGTGCTCAGGGTTTTCCTCGGCTTCCTGCTCGAGGAGCCAGGCGGTCATGTCGTGGTGGTCCCAGCGGGTCTGCACCACCACCTGCGCTGCTGGCAGCCACTGGCCGTCGCTGCTCTGGCCGGGTTCGGCCCGGGTGAACCAGACGCTCTTGAGCCAGTCGATCAGCCGCTCGCGTTGTAGGGCGCTCTTGGCGTCTTCCGGACCCTTGTAGGGGTCATCGATGATGCCGAGGTTGTAGCCCTTGCCGGTGAACGGGCCGCGCACACCAGCAGCGATGCAACCACCCCGTTGGGGCGTCAGCCAGTTGCCCACCGCTGCGGAGTCCTTGGAGAGGGCATGGCCGGTGCTGCGGTAGTAGTGGCGCGCCTCGCGGCTGTGGGCATAGGCCAGCTCGGCCGAATAGGAGGCAATGGCGCAGAACAGCTGCGGGTGGCGGCTCACCCAGTAGGCGGGGAACAGGCGCGATACCAGCTGGCTTTTTCCATGGCGGGGCGGACAGCAGACGATCAATCGCGTCAGTCTCCCGTCGGCCACCTGCTGCAGCAGCTCGATCAGCAGCTCCGATAGCCGGTGGAACTGGAAGGTGGGGAAGGCGCTTTGGATGAAGTCGCGGAACAGCAGGCCTTGGCGGGTCGTTGTCGCCCGGTCGGGATCCGGAACGCCCAGCAGGCCCCAGTCGGCCCACAGGTCGGTGGTGGGGTCCAGCAGCAGCCCGCCATCAGTCGGGACGCTCGCAGTCGGCCGCAGGGTGGCGGCGATGCGGCCCATCAGCTTTTCGCCTCCGGCGGCTTGATCGGCGCCCGCAGCAGCCCGCCGATTTCGGCAATCACCCGGAATGCGCCGACGGCGGCATTGAACTGGCCCGCATCCATGGCCCGGCGGGCGCAGTCGTTCAGCGCAAAGATCTGCTCAGCCTGGTGGCGGCGCCGGTCAGAGATCAGCTCCTCCACCATCCGCTGCCGCGCCAGGGCCAGGTAGCGGCTGATTGTTTTGATGTTGGTGATTCCCCAGTTCTGGGCTGCTTTTTCCCTGATCTGTGCCAACGGCAGCCGCTGGGCGATCCACAGCTGCGCCTCGGCGATGCGCGTCTCCACCTCCATGTGGGTGGCGCGGGGCTTGTGGCTCTGGCTGCGGCGGCCCCGCGGCGGGTTGCCCTTGCCCACCGGCCGGCTGGGATCTACAGCGACCGTTGGCCAGAGAGGCGCGCCATCGGCGTCCTGCTGGGGCGGTGCCTGGCGCAGCTCTTCCAGCAACGCCTGATCGGCATCCAGGGTCTGGGGTTCGCCGCTGCCAGCTGGCTTGGCTGGGGCACGGCGGCTCACAGCAGACCCTCCCGCAGGAGCAGCTGCACGTAGGCGGCCCACTGCTCGGGGGTGAGCACCACCCGCCAGGTGCCGCCGCGGAAGCGCACCAACGTCGCCGCGAATGGCACTGCAGCGTGCTCGGCCTGCAGGGCGGCCTCCTCTGGCTTGAGGCGGGCCGCGGCGGCGATATTCGCCCAGCTGGCCACCTGAATCACATGGGCCGGCAAGCCATCGAGGTCGCCGGTGTCACCGCCGGCTGTGGTGGTGCGGCCGGCGCCGAGCTTGCGGCGCACCACCAGACCCAGCAGATCGCTCAGCAGCTGGGCCGCTTCTCGCTCGGCCGCATCCCCCTTGCGCTTCTGGGGATTGGCCATGGTTCAGCTCCGGCCCGGCTTGATCGTCCAGAACGCCTTGCCGTGCTTCTCCGTGGCAGCGCCGGTGGCAACCGCCAGCCGCTGGGCCTCCTTGAGGGCCTGCTCCTGCTGTTGCAGCGGCTCGGGATAGGCGTAGCTGGTGCGCCCGGCCGACCAGCAGAAGCTGCAGCCGTTGTGGGAGAAGGAGGCATCCAGCTCGCCGGCCTCCAGGGCCCCGCTGAGCTGCTCCAGCAGTGGGGAAAGCTCGGCGTCGATGCTTTTTTGCTGCAGCTTGAGGACCGCGATGCGATCGAGCAGCGCATCCAGAACGGCGCCGGCCAGGGGGGCAGTGCTGGCGGTGGTGGCAGCCATCAACAGAGCCAGCAGAGGAGCAAAGGGCGCAGGCAAGCGACCTGCAATAAACTATAGCGGCTCGATAGTCCGAACTCGTGGGTTCGGACAATGCTTCACCACGGCCGAAAGCGTCTCACGTAGCCCGCCCAGGCTGCTGCCCAGGCCGCCAGGCAGTCTTCGCGGGAGTACAGCGGCGAGAAGCGGGTCTCCCCCGGCCGGGCCCAGATCGTCTGGCCGGCGTCGTAGTGCGCGCCCCAGCTGGCTTCCAGGGCCATGTAGCCCCCCAGCTGGGCGCGGGTGCAGTAGCTGCCCGAGCCGGGCCGCGAGAGGGTCTTGAGGTCAGCGAGCACCCGCAGGCCGCCGGCGTGCTGGATGTAGCCGGTGTCGTAGGTGCCGGCCAGGTTGCGAATCAAGCAGCAGGTGGGGCGTTCGGAGGCGATCACCGTCACCTGCTGCCAGTGGGGGTGGGCCAGCAGCGGCTCGATCCAGTCCCGGTAGTCGCCAGAGCGCAGGTGCTGCAGCTGCTCGTTGGCCTGCTGCCGCTGCAGCTCCAAGGGGTGAAAGCGGCTGTGCAGCAGGGCCTCCAGCGCCAGGTGCACGGTGTGGCCCCGCGGCTCCCAGAGGTGGCGGGTGGCTTCGATGCGGGCCATAGCCCAGTCGCTCTTGGCTGAGCCGACCACGCCGGTGACGGACACGGCGAACAGGTGGTCCCCCAGCCAGTAGCGGTGCTCCGGGTCAGTACGCCGCAAGCCTGGGATCGGTGCCAGCCAGTTGCTGGGGTCAGCAACAGCAGAGCTTGTGGTTGAGGTGGAAGAACGCCTGATCACCAGAACCTCACGTGATAGACCAAATTGGTTGGATTCTTTGGACCCCGTTGCAGCGCAGGGGATCTGGGCAGAAGGTCGAACGTGAGATTCTTTGGATACTTTGGATTCTTTGATCCCCAGAGACTGTCTGTTCCTGGGAGGGAGGTGCTGCAAAGAATCCCGAGAATCCAGATCGGATCCACCCCACTTGGGGCGCCAAAGGGCTTGCGCTGGTTAGGGAGCCAAAGAATCCAACGAATCCAGCTCCTTCTCCATCGGTAGTGGCTCAGTCGCCCGTGAGCAGCTTCGGACTGGAAGTGGCCAGCAAAGAATCCAGAGAATCCCGAGAGAGTCCGCTTGGCCAGAAGCGTCAGATCAATTGCGCTGCAGGGAGATCCAAAAAATCGCAAGAATCCACCCCTAGAGATCGAACTCACGCGCCAGCCACTCTGCGCCGGCATCACTGAGCCCATAGCGGAGGTAGTAGCTCGCGCCGCTGGTACCCACCCTGGTGGCTGAAACCAATCCGTCCAGGCTGCCGAGGAAGCGGCCCATGGCCTTGTAGGTGGTCAGCGCTTCCTCCTCCAAGTCCCGCTTGAGTCGAGCCTCCGTCGGCGCCATGCCGATCGCCTGCTGCAACTCCAGCAGGCCGATACCTGCGAGGCCGCTGGCATGCAAGGCCTGGAGATAACGCAGGGCCTCCTTCTGCTTCTCGCTTGCCTTGCGCACCCGCTGAGCGGCGCGATCGAGATCGCTCTCCTGCTCTTGCTGCTCCTGCAGATCGTCGTAGGTGCCCAGCCGGGCAAAGGCGCCGCTGTCGCCATCGATCGCCACCACCAGATCGGCCGGTGGGCCGGAGCGGGCTTCGCGCACCAGGCGCCGCTGCGGTGAATCCTTGATCAGCCGATTGCCCTTGGCCAGGTAGTGCAGGGTCAGGATCGTGTTGGCCGCCCCGGCAATCGCGTTGTGCCCCGAGAGGGCCTCGGTGCCGGTGGTGTCATTGGCCTTGTTGCAGTGGTGGATCAGCAGCACCGTGCCGCCGGCATCGGTGATCTGGTGCTTGAGGTCGTAGATGAGCGACCCCATCTCCGGGTCGTTCTCGCCAAAGCAGCAGCTGCGGGTGATCGAGCGCAGTGAATCGAGGATCACCACAGCCCCAGGGTGTGCGGCCAGGCAGGCCAGCAGGCCATCGAGGTTGGCCTCCGTGGCCCGGAACCGGCGTGACCAAAGCAGCAATGGGTGATCCCAGATCCCGAGTTGCTGCAGCATCTGGGCGGTGTCGCCGTCGCCCTGGTCATCGGTCACCAGGATCACCGGCCGCGGTTCCTCCGGCGCCCCGAAGCCCAGGAAGTCCTCGGCGCAGAGCAGGCAGCGGGCCAGGGCATGCACCAGCCGCGTCTTGCCCACCTTGGCCCGCCCGCCCACGATCGAGAGGTCGCGGCGGGGGATGCAGCCGGGGATCTCCCAGGCCACCACCGGTTGCGGCATCGCCAGGCGTTCAGCCTGATCGAGACCGCGAAAGCGGTTGCCGTTGCGCAGGTCGTGGGCCTCAAGGATCAGCTGGCCGATCTCCTGCAGCCGCAGGGCGGTCTTGAGTTCCAGGGCTGAATGGGCCTCGCGCACGCGGGCCGAGCGGCGAAGGCTGTTGCGCTCGCGGCCCACCAGGGATCGGATGCAGTGCTCCAAGGCATTGAGGCGGCGGGTGATCGGGAGGTGCACCTTTCCCCAGCGCACCCGGGTGTCGGGCCGTGGCGAGAAGCGCTGCGGGCCTGCGCCAGAGCCAGCTCCTTTGGCGCCCCTGGCGTTGCTGCTGCTGGAGCGGTCGCTGCCCTTGCCGCCGGGATGGCGCCCGCCGGTGTCGCCCTGGTTTCGGCGGCTGCCTGTGGTCTGCACCCCAGGAGGCCTGGGGGTGTGGGCCGGCTGCGGCGGCAGCCAGCCGTGCTGACGGGCGTGGAACCAGAAGGTGGCGGCGCTGATCTGCTCGCCGCCGGAGCTGGCCACCTGGCGGATGTCCCAGCCGCAGCTGGCGGAAGGGCTGTGGGCCTCCATCAGGGCGATCGCCAGCTCCCGGTCGTGGCCGGCCTGCTCGCAGGCCTGGATCAACCCCCAGAGGAGGTTGCGGTAGTCGGCGTAGGTGTTGCTCCCCGCCACGCGGCGGGGGATGGCGGCCAGAGCGCTGCGGATCTGCTCCAGCGGCCGCGGCTGTCCAAAGTCCTCGTCTCCCAGCTCGGGTAGTGGAATCCCAGTGCCTGGAACCTCGTAGGGCTGCTCCAGGGGAATCTCCTGTTGCGGCGTGGTGCCTGCAGCGGGTTCGGCGAACTCATCGGGCAGCAGCGCCAGGGCGATGTCCTCCGGGGCGTAGCGCTGAGCGCTCACGTGCACCAGCTCCACCAGGGCGGTGGGCTGCCCGCCGGCATCCACGTACCAGCAGCCCGGCAGCCGCATCACCCGTGAGGCGTCCTTGCAGTGGGGATCACCGCCGGCATAGGCGATCAGCTCGGCCTGCAGTGGCGCCCACTCCTGAGGCTGGATGGGCTGCTCCAGCAGCCAGTAGCAGTGGGCAGACTTGCCGCCGCTGAGCACGATCAGCGAGGGCTCCGGCAGCCCCAGCTCGCGCCAGGCGTTCAGCTGCCAGGCGATCGGCCGGTCGTCCCACTCGACAAAAAACGCCCGGCAGGCCGTGATCTCGCTTTTGCGGTCGCCGCCGTAGTTGATCACCAGGTAGATGCCGCGACCTTCCCGCTGCCACTGCTCCGCCACCACCAGATCGAAGGGCCCTTTGCGGGCAGCGATCACCGCTTTGGTGGGGTTGGCGCGATGGGGGAAGGCGCGCAGCCGGGCGCTGGCCGGGTCCTTACCCAGCAGGGAGAGGAACTGCTTGGCGGCAGCGCAGTCGATGCAGGCCTCAGTGGGACTGGTGGCCGCTTCAGCGCTGGCCATGTTGTCCCTGACGCTTACGGGGGCTGCTGGCCAGCTCGTCGCGTTCCATGGCCTCGGCCACGATCAGGCGGATTACCGAAGAACGCGAGAGCACACCGCCGCGGGTGCGCGCATCCAGCCAGTCCCGCTGCTCAAGCGTGAACTGCACGGAGAGCGGGGTCATCATCGAGGGCATGGAAACCTCGGCATATCGAATCAGCTTATTCATGCTGGCACAGGCTCGCTAAGCTGATCCCATTGACGAATAGGGCATGGTCGACAGCGCAGCGGCGGATCGGGCAGCGGAGAAGGTCCGCAAGCTGGTGGCCATGAGCGCCTCACCCCACCTGGAGGAGGCGCGCACCAGCGCTTTCCTGGCCTGTCGCCTGATCCGCGAGCACGGCCTGCAGGTCAGCGGGCACCCTCCCTCTGCAGCGTCCGCGCCCGGGTTTCCCACGGCAGGAGTGACCCACAGGCAACCCACAGCCGACCCCCATGGCTTTCGCCGCATCTGCGTCCGCCATCCGGGCCGCTGCCAGTGCTGCGGCAACCCGATCGCCCTCGGGGAGTGGGCGTTGTGGTGTCGTGGCAATGGCTTGCGTCACCCGCTCTGCACCCCCTGAGCCGCTGTTGCGCCGCCGAGATCCAGCAGGCCTTGCGGGCGCTGCTGGCGGGAGAGGCCTTCCTGGCAGACAGGCCCTGGAGTGAGATCTGGTGGGGGCGGATGCGGCTCGATCTGGCCAGCGGCTGGCAGCTGGAGATCGCGATCGAGCGTGACCAGCTTGGGGCGCTGCTCTGGGCGCAGGCGGCCGACGGCCGTGATTGGGTCTACGGCTGCCAACGCGACGACTGGACCCTTGGCCCGGACAGCCGCATCGTCGAGCCCGTGGCGTTGCTGGAGCCGGAGCAACGACTGCAGCTGGAGCGGTTGCTGCGGCAGGCCATCTGCTGGCCTGCGCCGCTGTTCCCGCCTGATCAAGCCGTTTTCTGTGGCCTGGTGGAGCCTGAGATTCGGCGCGGCAAGGGCCGGCAGTGGCGACAGCGGGCCAGGGCCCATGGCCGCTGGCATCACGGTGCTGCCGATTCCAATCGGCAGCAGAAGCCTTAGCCTTTCGCTAATGGCCAGAACCCAGTCCTGATGTCCTCTGAGTACCGGTACATCGAGGCCAGGCAACTGGAAGCCGGTCAGGAGTTCGGCCGGATGCTGAGGCGCTGGCGGGAGCTGAACAACTGGACCCAGTACACGGCCTACAAGTGGGCCAAGGAGGCCGGCTTTGAGGTGATGGCGCCGAGCACCTTGAGCGTGTTCGAGAACGGCAAGGCGCCCAAGCCGCGGCCGGAGAGCTTCTTTGCCCTCGCCGAGGTCAACCGCCGGCTAGCCGCCAAAGACTTCAGTGGCGTGCGCACCCGCGCCCTCAAGGACCTGATCAGCCAGGCCAAGCCCCTGGTGGATGACGAGGAGCGGGTGTGGGGGCCAGCGGAGTTCTGGAGCTGTCACCTTGGGCTGCTGCCGGTGCCGAGCGCCTACCAGGCGCCTGCCGTGCCGGCCCAGCCCGAGGTCGATGCCACAGAAGCAGCGAAGCTGAGCGAGCAATGGCGCGGCCAGCTGGCGCAGACCGCCAAGCAGCACGGCATCGGCGTGATGGAGGCCCTGAGTTCCGCCTCCAAGGCAGCGCCAGTCAAGCAGCGGCGGGCTTTTCAGGCGATGCTGGCCGGCTTTGAGCCGTATTCCGCCGAGCAGCTGCAGGGCATGTGGGACGGAGAGGCATGGCTGCCGCAGCGCTGGCTGGAGGAATGGTCCACCAAGTCGGGCGCCAGCTGAGGCAGACACGAACGCCTCCCAGGCAGGTTCGGAGTACGCCATGCTTTGCGTTACGCAGGACACAGACTCGGATTAGCGAGCCGCTAATATCCTGGGCAAGCGGGCGCCGGTCCCGCAGTGCCTTCGATGACCACCACCCCTTGCGGGCGGATGGAGCCGACGCCAGGTCCCACCGCCGCCTTTGATCTCAACCAGGCTCTGTTGCAGAGCCGCGAGCAGGCCCGCGCCCAGTGGGCGGAGGGCCTGGCCCAGTTCCAGTCCCAGATGGCCGCCATCGCCGACACCTCCATGCAGGAGGTTGTTCAGGCGGCGGCGCCGGCCTTTGCCCTGGGCTTCTCGTTCAGCGCCCAGAAGCTGATCAACGAGGAGCACGAGGTGCTGCGGGTGACCCTGCGGCACCGCGGCGGCGCCGAGGAGTTCAGCGAGGCCCAGGCGCCCCAGGAGGGCAGTGAAGCCTGGCATGCGCTCACCGCTTCCCTGTTGGCGGGCTTGCTGGGCATTCCCGTGGGCAAATCTCCTCGGACTATCGAGCCGGATCAGGTGCGACAGCAGCGCTCGGTTTCCGCTTCCGGTACTGAGGCCGCGGCAACTTCTGCAGCCCCCGCCCCCGCTGCGGACGACCCTGAGGCCGCAGACGACGAGTGGGACACCGGCGTTCCAGATGGGCCCGAAGCCGGCGACTCCGGCCTGGAGCCCTTGTCGGACGAGGAGATTGCCACCCTGCACAAGTTCCTCGGGGCGATGCCTCAGGAGGAGCGCAAGCGGTTCACGATCGAGTTCCGCCACCACTTCCAGGTGCCCCGGGAGGTGCGGACGATCAAGGACCGCATCACCCAGCGACGCCACAAGGACTTCATCGACGTGTTCGAGCGCGAGCTGAGCGGGGGGACGCCATGAGCATCTGCCGCCGCTCCTACGCCAGACCCCAGCCGCGATCACAGCACGGCCGTCACTACCTGTGCGTCTGCGTGCACAGCGATGTCTACCGGCAGGTGAGGCAGCTGTCGGCTGAGCACCAGCTGTCTCTCTCCGGCGCCGCCCATCACCTGTTGCGGCTGGGTGCCGGCCTGGAGCCCCTGCTTCCCCTGTCCTCTTCCCCGTCCACTCTTTCGAGCAAGTCCCATGGCGATTGAACTCAACGACGGCAGCCGCATCGCGGCTCCGGTGATCCGTCAACAGCGCCTCGGTGAGGTGGCCTACCTGGCGATCGTGCGCCCGGAGCAACGCGACCGGTTGCGCAAGAACCTCAGCAGCGGGGCGATGGAGCCGATCCCCAACGGCACCGACCGCCAGGGCCGGCCCAAGGTGAAGCAGGAGATGGTCATCCATGCCATCGCCATGCCCGGCACGACGATGGAGGCCCGCATCGGTGATGAGGGCGGGGTGCCGGCCCCGGGGGATCGGGTGCGGCTGATCCTCAAGGCCAAGGGCTTTGGCGAGTGGATCGAGGCAAGGCGTCAGCACCGCCGCGGCCGACTGAACGTGGGGGATGTGCTGGTGCTGGAGACCCGCTGGGCTCAGCAGTACGACCAGGACGGCAACCCCAAGGGCCCCAAGATCGAAGACCAGGCCGCGGCCGATGCGGTGCCGCGCAACGTCACGATCGGCTTCTACGGCCCGCTGAGCATCCGCGAGGGCACCGATCCCGCCTGGATCGAAGCAGCGGAGCAGGCTTACCGCTCCGATGAAGCTGCCGCCCGCCAGCAGCGGGCGATTCCGCTGGCGGATGGGGAGGACTACGGCGATGAGTTCGCTGATGAGGAGGTGCCGTTCTGATGGCCCACCCCCAACACCCCGGCCGCACGCCGCGGCCCATGGCGCAACCACAGTTGCCGGCCTTCTGCCGCACGCGCCGGCCTATCACCACCACCGTGCGACTGGGCGACCTGCGGCAGCTGCAGTGGCTGCTGTGGCTGGTGCTGGCCCTGCAGCTGAGCACGGTTCTGCTGGTGGTCGCCGGTCCAGTGCCCCCTGCTGCAGCGCCGCTGCTGGCGCCGGTGGAGATCAGGCCATGAGCGAGGCGGCCAATCGCCGGCTGCTGCGGTTGCCGGAGGTGAAAGAGAAGGTGGGGCTGTCCCGCACGGCGATCTACCGGCTGATCGCGGAGGGCCAGTTCCCCCGGCAGGTCTGCATCGGGCCGCGCACGGTGGCCTGGAGTCAGGAGGACCTGGAGGCGTGGATCGAGCAGCGAATCCAGGGTGCGTTGAGCGAGCCTGCGGGGAGCCGCTGATCGCCCACCAGCGACAGCAACAGCCAGCCTGGTGACGGGCCGGCTTTGTTGTGGGGGCGTTCCGCGAGAGGTGGTGCGTTCAGGCGACCCGATCGAGCAGGTCGGCCCAGCGCTGCATCATCTCTACGCGCTGGGGCCAGTACTCGGCGCGGTTGTACGCGGCGGTGACCTTGTTCTTCTCGATGTGGGCGAGCTGGCGATCAACGATGCGCAGGTCGATGCCCAGCTGCTCCTGGATGTTGGTCATGGCCAGGGCTCGGAAGCCGTGCCCGCACATGCGTCCATCGAACCCCATGCGCTTGAGGGCCATGTTCACGGTGTTGTTGCTGATGAAGCCGGTGGCGGTGCGCTGGCTCTGAAAGACATGGCCGTTGGGGCCACTGATGGCGTACTGGGCCTGGAACAGCGCTGCAGCCTGGCGGGAGAGGGGCACGAGGTGCTCACGGCGGTTGCCGCGACGGCCCTTCATGCGCTCAGCCGGGATGGTCCAGAGGGCCTCTTCCAAGTCGAGCTCCTCCCAGCGGGCGGCAATCAGCTCGCTGGTGCGCACGAAGGTCAGGGCCAGCAAGCCCATGGCGTTGAGGGTGATGGCATCGGCGCCGATGCTGTTGGCGCGCATGGCCGACAGCAGGTCGGGCAGCTCGTTCCAGGCGATGCAGGGGTAGTGGCTGGTGGTCTGCTTGACGGGGGCGTGGCGCTTGAGGGAGTGGGCCGGATTGATCGTGCACTGGCCGATGGCGACGGCGTAATCGAGCACCTGGCTGATCACGCCCAGGGAGCGCTTGGCGGTTTCGTTGGAACCGCGTTGCTCGATGGAGCGCAGCACGGCCAGGCAGTCCTGGGCGGTGATGGCATCAATGGCCATGCCGCCGATGGCGGGAAAGATGTCCTTGTTCAGCTTCTTGATGACATCATCGCTGTGCCGCTCCGTCCAGGTGCCGGCCGTTTTGGTGGCGTGCCAGTCGAGTGCAACGGCCTCAAAGGTGAGCTGGGCATGTTTGCCCCAGCGCTGATCTTTGCTGCGTTTCTTAGCATCACAGGGATTGATTCCGTCTTCATAGAGAAGACGTTTTTGCTCATCGCGAATGTCGCGGGCGGCCTTGAGCGAGATCCTGGGATAGGGCCCAATGCGCAAATCCTGCCGTCGGCCGTCCTTGGTGGGCGGGAAGCGGTGCCGCCAGAGCCAGTACTTGCCACCGGCGGGGTCGACCTCAAGAAGCAGGCCAGCGCCGTCCGAGACCCGGTAGCGCTGAGACCGCTGTGGCAGAGCGCGAACTTCCTTGTCGGTTAGAGCCAAGACCCCATTTACACCACTACCCCAGTTTTACACCACCACTTACACCACCACAATTTTTTGCTTGCCTGGGTTTTGCCGGGATCTCACGGGACGCTCCCAAAGCAAAAGACCCACTGCAGTGCAGAGGGTCTCAAGCTCTATTGGGACATCGCGGGAACCCTTGGGAATCCCCGTTTTGAGCCCTGAAACGGAGAGGGTGGGATTCGAACCCACGGAAGGTTTCCCTTCAAACGATTTCGAGTCGTTCGCTTTCGACCACTCAGCCACCTCTCCAGTGCCCAGGCCAGGCCTGAACGCTTAAAGCTTACCGAGCCCTGGTCAAGGGGTCTGCAGGAAGCCCCGCAGGCCACTGAACTGCCAACCAACTGGCCGGGGCTGCTGGCGGCTGGCAAGGCCACTCACCCACACCGGGCGGCCTGGGGCGAGCTGGGCCCAGAGCGCTTGGCGTCCGCGGCGGGGGGGATGGCCCAGCCAGAGCCCCTGCAGGCCTTTGGGGGCCAGTTCCGGCAATTCACCGGCCGGATGGGGAAATAGGCCCCAGCGCTGGCCACCTACCTCCAACACCGCCGCCCCGCCGGCTAAATCGAGGCTGGTGAATCCCAGCCCCGGGCTTGCTAAGCGCCCCTGGGGCAATACGGCTAGGTGGGCGGTGAGCCGTTGCCAACAGCCGGGGTCCTCAGGGGCCACCGGATCCAGCAACACCAACCAATCAAAACGCGGCACCCCCAGGCCCTCGCGCAGGCGAGAGGCCCTACGGCAACTGTTGGCATCGGCCTCGCTGCTTACCAGCGCCCCGCGGCCCTGGTGGCGAGCCAGCAAGAAACTGCCGGCCGGTTGATGCACCAACAACAAACCATCGGCCAGCAGGCCATGGAGTTGCAACACCACTGCCGCCACCAGCAAGCCCAGCCCCGGCAAGCGCCAACGGCGCAGCCCCAGCAACCAGGGCAATAACCCCAGGCTGAACAGCAACACCAGCCAGGGGTCGGGACGACCGGTGAGGAGCTGGGCCAGCGGCAGCTGGGCAAAGCCCGCCACCAGGCTGAGCAACAACTGGCCCGGCCAATGGAGCAATGCCGCCGCTGGCCCCACCAGCCAGGGAAAGATCAGCACCAGCAGGGCGCTGCCCATGGCGCCGAGGGTGAGCAGCGTCACCAGGGGACTGGCCAGCCCATTGGCGGGCACGGCATAAAGCGGCACCACGCCGAAATGCAGTAGTTGCAGGGGCAGGGTCCAGAGGCAGGCGGCCATCGGCACCGCCAGGGCTGCGGCCACCGCTGCCGCCCAGGGCCCGGGCCAGCAAGCCTCCAGCCGTTGTTGCAACCGGGGGGCGGTGAGGATCAGGCCGGCGGTGGCGGCGGCACTGAGTTGAAAGCCCACATCCAGCAGCCAGGCCGGTTGCCAGAGCAGCAGCAGGCCCATGCTGAGGCCCAGCAGCCCCAGCGGTCGGCTTTGCTCCCCCGTTTGCTTAATCGCCAGGGCGGCGACCCCCATCAATAGGGCCCTCAACACCGAGGGCTGGGGGCCAGCCAGCAGCAGGAAAACCAGCATCGCCCCCAGGCCAGCGCAGAGCCGCAACGGCGCCGGCGCCCGCCGGCAACAGGCCATCACCACCCCCAGCAACACCGTGAGGTGGAACCCAGAGGCGGCCAGGGCATGGCTGAGCCCGGCGGCGCGGAAATTGGTTTGCAGGGTGCTGGGTAGCTCCACCACGGCACTGCCCATCACCAGGGCCGCCAGCAGCGGCCCCTGCTCGGGTCCCGCCGCCGCCACCAGCCGATCGGCCAGGTGTTGACGCAAGCGGGCAACGGGCCCCTGCCGTTTATCCAGCACCCGGGCCTCCCCCACCAGCAGGCGGCTGAATACCCCCTGGCGGGCGAGCCGGGCGCCGCCATCGCCCAGCAGCGGATGGGCGGCCGCCTGGGGGCGTTGCAGTTCACCGCTGAGTTCCAGCCGCCAGTCCTCCCGCCAGGCCTGCTCGCTGGCGCCACAGGGGTTAACCAGCAGTTCAGTGCGGCCCTGGTAGGGCAGCTCCAGGGCCAGCTGACCCCGGCAGCCGCCGCCGGCCAGGGGTTGCAGCCGAGCCAGCAACACCCCGCGCATCAGCACTGCTTCCCCAGCTAGTTGACGGCTGGGGTCTAGGGGGCCGGGCTGGGGCCAACGCCAACTGCCCCAGCTGATCAGCAAGATCAGCAGCCCTAAGCCGAGCATCCAGCGGCGCCAACGGCCCATCCCCCTTACCCCAAAGCGCCAGGGTTCCCCGCTGGACTGCTGCGGAGCAGCCGATAGCGTTCAGCGATCTGTGCCCCGGCGTTAAAGCGCCGATTTATTGATATGCCGCGCTGGTTGCCAGTCCATTGCCCTATGGCCCTTGCCCTGCTGTTGGCCCCCTGGGCGGGCGCTGCCTTGGCGGCAACGGTCACCGTGCAGGCCGGCGACACCCTGGAGGCGATCGCCCAGCGCCAGGGGGTAACCCTGGAATCCCTGCGCCAGTTGAACCCCCAGGTGCTGCCCGAACGGCTGGCGGTGGGCACGGTGTTGCAGCTGCCGCCGCCGGGGCCGATTGCGGTGGTGCAGCCGGGCGACACCCTGGAGGCGATCGCCCAGCGCAAGGGGGTGTCGTTGGCGGCGCTGCTGGCGGCAAACCCCGGCGTTCAGCCCGAACGGCTGGCACTGGGCAGTGTTTTGAAATTGCCGAGCGGTGGTTCTGGCTCCGCTGCCAAATTCAACGGGAGCCCCCCGGTCGCCCCTGCGGCGGCAATCCTGCCCAGCCCCGATGGCGCCACCAAGGAGGCCAGCGCCGCCCTGTTGATGAGTGCCGCCGAACGGCGCGATCGCGCCCAGCAACTGCTGGTGGACCCGGCCGGTTGGCGTTGGTATGGCGGCACCGCCGTTGACTGGAAAGGCTGGCGGCTCCATCCCGGCGGCGTGCGCATCACCCTGGTGAAACCCAGCAGCAAAGAGCTGGGCACAATCCGCGCCCTGGCCACCGCCGTGGCGGTGCAATGCGACACCCTGCGCCAAACCTGGCGGATCGACGGCCAGTGGGAACCCTGGAAAACCCCGGGCGGCGGCACGGTGCCGGCCCGGATCGTGCTTGACCTCTGCAGCAACACCACCGACGCCCCGGCGGTGCCGGTGTTACCGCTGGAGCAGGGGGAACCCCAGGGCCTCCCGCTCCGCTAACCAGCCCTCCGCCACCTGGCGGGCCAGATGGCGGATGCGGGCGATGGTGGCGGTGCGTTCGGTCACGGAAATCACCCCCCGGGCCTCCAGCAGGTTGAAGGTGTGGCTGCACTTGAGCACCCAGTCGAGGGCTGGGGCCGGTAGGGCCTTGGCGCAGAGGTCGCGGGCCTCGGCTTCGTAGATCTCAAACAACTGCTTGAGCCGTTCGGGGTTAGAGGCCTCGAAGTTGTAGGTGCACTGGCCCTTTTCAAACGGCAGCCAGATGTCGCCATAGGTGCGGCGACTATCCCAGTGCAGATCCCAAAGGCTTTCCACATCCTGGAGATACATGGCTAGCCGTTCGAGGCCGTAGGTGATCTCGATCGACACCGGCCGGCAATCGAGGCCGCCGCACTGCTGGAAATAGGTGAACTGGGTCACCTCCATGCCATCGAGCCACACCTCCCAGCCCACGCCCCAGGCCCCGAGGGTGGGTGATTCCCAGTTGTCTTCCACAAAGCGGATGTCGTGGTCGGCGGCGCGGATGCCGAGGGCCTCCAGGGAGGCCAGATAGGTCTCCTGGATGCCGTTGGGGGAGGGCTTGATCAGCACCTGGTACTGGAAATAATGCTGGGCCCGATTGGGGTTTTCCCCATAGCGGCCGTCGCTGGGGCGGCGACAGGGTTCGGCATAGGCCACCGCCCAGGGTTCCGGGCCGATCGCCCGCAGCACCGTGTGGGGGCTCATGGTGCCCGCCCCCTTTTCGGTGTCGTAGGGCTGCAGGATCAGGCAGCCCTGGTCCGCCCAGAAGCGGTTGAGGGTCTGGATGATGTCCTGGAAATGCATAGGGCCCCTCGACCGCTCAAGCGGCCATTCTCAATGCTGACTAAACTGATGATGGGTGATGGCTGTCAGCTGAGGGGGCCGACGTTGAGGCTGGATGACGACATCCTGGCTGCCGTCCAGACCCAGGTATCCGAGAGTTCATGTTACCGATCCAGCCTGGGGGGGCAGCGGTGGATCTTGAGCTGGTGAACAGCCTTCGCGATGACACCCAGTGAATAGGCTTTGGCTGAGCACCAGGGCGGTGGGCTCGCCAGCCTCGACCGCAGGCTTTCGTAGCCTGCCGGCGCCATGACTGGGTTACAGAAGCCATGCGTCACGGCCTCCTCCTGATTTTTTTGCTGACGTTTCCAGGCCTGGGCCTGCCCCTGCAGGTGCGGGCCAGTGAGGCGCCGAGCCAACTCCCCACCACGCCACCTGCGGAGTCGCCGCCGCCCAGCCCGCCAGCGCCCCTAGAGCCCGCAGCCCCCTGGCTGAGCTTGCAGCAGCTGCTGGACCTGCCGGACTGGGTTCAATTCGGGGTGCAGTTGCAGGCGGAGCCGATGGCAAACCCCAGCGGCGGCACTCAGCAAACCAACAACTGGGTGCAACAGATTGTCGGCAGTTTGTCGTTGGGATCTGGCCTGGCTAAGGAGCAGGCCCAGTGGAGCGAATGGGACCATTGGCATGTGGATGCCAGTCTGAATTTGTACAGCGGCAATCCCTTTTATTTCGATCAGATTGGCGCGGCCATGCCGCTACAACAGGTGGCCCATGCCAATGGACTCTGGCTTACCCAGGCCCAGATCAGCCGCAGCAGCGGCGATGGCTGGTTTGGCTTTAAGGGTGGCATCCTTTCGATTACCCCTGATTTTATTTATGCCCCTGTTTATGACTACTACATCCATTCCACTATTAATAACTCGCTGAATATTTCCTTAAACGATCTGCCGGTTAATCCCCTGGCCGCCGCCGGGGGGGTGCTGGAGATCAAGCCCAGCCCTGAGCTTTCCCTGCGCTATGGATTATTTGATCTGGCTAGCACCAGGCCCATGGCCCAGATCTTTGGGGTGAACCCCCAGATCACTGTGGGGGGCACAGGTTTGGTGCAATTGCTGCAACTCAGTTATTCGCCGGATTGGTTGGCCCCGGCCCCAGGCTCTGCGCTGCCTGTGTGTGTGCACGGTTCGCGCCTGAGCCGGCTGGGCAGCGGTTGCCAGCAGCCGGGCAGCATCAAGAGTCAGTTGCCTGGAGGACTGCTGCAGCTGGGCGGTTACAGCACGGCCTACAGCAGCGATGGCGAAGGTATCAATGGCAGCCTCAATTTCGTTACTGGCCTGCCCTTGGGGCTAGACCATCGTTTCTGGATCGGCGGTAACTATTCATTTGATACTGCTAATGACCCCACTCCGGTGTTTGTTTCGGCGGGTTTTTTGAGCCAGGGCTTGATCCCATCTCGCCCCTTTGACGTATTTATGATTGGCTTGGGGCGTACGGGGTTCAACTCCGATATTTCGCCTTCCACTTACGAAGGAGTGCTGGAACTTGGCTATCAAGTTCAGCTAAATCCCACCCTGAATCTGCAACCGGCGGTGCAGTGGATCTTTAATCCCGGTGGCACCGGTCGCATCCCCGGCATCTTTGCCACCACCTTGCAACTCACCTTGAATCTCTAAAGCTCAACAGCTCAGCTCCAGCAGCCCCATCAACCCGCCGGCCAGGGGCCGGTGGCGGCTGCCGCTGAAGCCCGCCGCCTTGGCCAGGGCCAGCTGTTCGCTGCCGCTGGGGAAACGGGCGATGCTGGCCTCCAGGTAGGCGTATTCGTTGTTGAAACCCAGCTGGCTGGCCACGGGTACCACCAGCTTGCGCAGGGCAAAGCGCTGCAGCTGGGCCGCTGGCCCCTCGCTGCGGTTGAAATCCAGCACCGCCGCCCGCCCAGCGGGCTTGAGCAGCCGCCGCAGTTCCCTGAGGCCAGCGCCGGGGTCGGCGAGGTTGCGTAGGCCGTAGGCGATCACCGCCCCATCAAAACTTTCCGCCGGCAGCGGCACCGCCAGGGCATCGGCCTGGAGCCAGCCCACGGGCAACCAGGGCCGTTGGGCCGCCCGCTGGCTTGCCAGGGCCAGGGGCGCCGCCGCCGCATCCACCCCCAACACCTGGCCGCCGGGCCGCAAGCGTTCGGCCAACAACAGGGCCAGGTCGCCGGTGCCACAGCAGAGATCCAGCCAGCGTTCCCCCGGCTGGGGGGCGAGCCCGGCCAGCAGCTGGCGTTTCCAGAGGCGGTGCAGGCCGAGGCTGAAGAGATCGTTGAGTTGGTCGTAGCGCGGGGCAATTGCTTCAAACAGCTCGCGGACGGCGGCTGGATTGGCGGCTGAATCGCCAGTTTTTACCACTGAATTCCTGCCGCCATCGCGGCTGATCCTGCCTGGAATAGATGCACCAGGGGGGCTTCCGGGCCGATCACGGTGATCACCATCACGGTGGCCAGGCCCACGGCAGCGGAACAAACCATGCAGCCGGCCAGCATCAAGGAAAATTCCTGGCGATCATTGGCGGCCTGCATCAACTGCAAAGCCCAGGCCACCAGGGCCACCACTAGGGCCACCATGGTGACCCCAATCAGTGAGGGCCAAAGGGAGCTGGCACCCGCTGCGATCATGGGAAGCGATCGTTACAACTTCTTATCCACCGTAACTAATGGTTAAGTGCATTGACGGGTCTTACCGGTAAACCGCGGCGCAGCAGATCTGCTTTGATCTCCTCCACCGTTAAAACACCGTCATGGAGCAGGGAGGCCAGTAGGGCCGCCGAAGCGCCGGTTTGTTCCAGCACGGCAGCGATGTGATCAAGGCTGCCGGCGCCCCCGGAGGCAATCACCGGCACTGGCACCGCTGCGGCCACGGCGGCCGTTAATTCCAGGTCGTAGCCCTGCTGGGTGCCATCCCCATCCATTGAGGTGAGCAGCAGCTCGCCGGCGCCCCGCTCCACCACCTGGCGGGCCCAAGCCAAGGCATCGAGGCCGGTGTTTTGGCGGCCCCCTTTCACATACACATCCCAGCCGCCGCCGGGCCGACGGCGGGCGTCGATGGCCACCACCATGCATTGGCAGCCGAATTGGCGTGCCCCAGCGCTAATAAGTTGCGGATCTGCCACGGCAGAGGAGTTAAGGCTCACCTTGTCGGCGCCAGCCCGCAACAGGGCGGTGATGCCCTCAATGCTGCTGATGCCCCCGCCCACGGTGAAGGGGATGAACAGTTCGGCGGCGGTGCGTTCCACCAGTTCCACCAGGGTGCCGCGGCCCTGGTGGCTGGCGGCGATATCCAGAAACACCAGCTCATCGGCGCCGGCGGCGTCGTAGCGGCAGGCCAGCTCCACCGGATCGCCGGCATCGCGGAGGCCCACGAAATTCACCCCCTTCACCACCCGGCCGGCGGCCATGTCGAGACAGGGAATGATCCGCTTGGCAACCACGGGATTGGGGCAGGGGCAGCTTTAACGGTGCCACTTCAAGGGCGCCACTCGATCGCTGCCGCTGGTAGGGTTGCCGCGAGAATCCAGTCAGCGTCATTGATGTCTAAGGCTGCCAGCTCCGCCGCTATCACCATTGGCACCCGGGTGAAGATCACCCGGGTGCGGGATCGCATCCCCGCTGCCCTGGTGAAACTGCTGCTCACCGATTCCCAAGGCCAGGTCACCGGTTTCAAGATGACCGATGGCAGTGGCGTGGGCGTTGAGGTGCAGCTGGGCGACGGCAGCAGCTACTGGTTCTTTGAAGACGAAATCGCTCCCCTCTGAGCCTGAACCGTTGAGCGATACCCCCAACACCCCGGGCGGTGCTGCCCGCCAGCTCCTTGGCATGAAGGGGGCTAGCGGCAGCACCAACATCTGGAAGCTGCGGCTGCAGCTGATGAAACCTGTGACCTGGATCCCCTTGATCTGGGGGGTGTTGTGCGGGGCGGCGGCCAGTGGTCATTTCCAGTGGACCCGCGCAGATGTGCTGGCTTCCTTGGCCTGCATGTTGATGAGTGGACCGCTGCTGGCCGGTTTCACCCAAACGATCAACGATTACTACGACCGCGAGATCGACGCGATCAACGAGCCCTATCGGCCGATCCCCTCCGGGGCGATTGCCCTCTGGCAGGTGAAGTTGCAGATCTGGGTGCTGTTGCTGGCCGGTCTTGGGGTGGCCTGGGGGCTCGACCAGTGGGCGGGCCACGGCCGGCCGGTGCTGCTGCTGCTGGCCCTGGGCGGCTCCTTTGTTAGTTACATCTATTCCGCCCCCCCCCTGAAGCTCAAGCAAAACGGCTGGCTGGGCAATTACGCCCTGGGGGCCAGTTACATCGCCCTGCCCTGGTGGGCTGGCCAGGCGCTGTTTGGCCAGCTCAGCTGGGCCACGGCCTTGCTCACCCTGGCCTACAGCCTGGCGGGCCTCGGCATCGCCGTGGTCAACGACTTCAAGAGCGTGGAGGGCGATCGCGCCCTGGGGCTGCAATCGCTGCCGGTGGTATTTGGCGTGAAACGGGCCAGCTGGATCAGCGCCGCCATGATCGACATCTTCCAGATCGCCATGGTGGTGGCCCTGGTGCTGCTGGGTCAGCACTTCGCTGCGGTGCTCTTGGTGCTGCTGATCATTCCCCAGATCACCTTCCAAGACATCTGGCTATTGCGTGACCCCGTGGCCTATGACGTGAAATACCAGGCCAGTGCCCAGCCGTTTCTGGTGATCGGCATGCTGGTAACGGCACTGGCCCTTGGCCACAGTGGCTTTGGTGGTGCCAGCTAGGTTTCTCTGAATGTTTTCCCCCCGGGGGCTGAAACGTTGCCCCCTTCCCCCCCCCTGACCAGCGCCCCCCCCCAGCCCTCGCGGCGGCGAAAACAACTGCTGCTGGCGGCCCTGGTGGCCGCCGGGGCAGGCACCGTGGCGGCCACCGGCAGCTCGGCGTTGATCCAGAGCTTCGATGGCACGCTGCCCGACGCCCGGCGGATCAGCACCTTTAGCCGTCCGGGCACGGTGACGGTGCTCTCGGCCGATGGCCAGGTGCTGCAGAAACTCGGGCCCGCCACCCGCGAGAAGGTGGCCAATGGCCAGATGCCGTTGTTGGTGCAGCGGGCCTTCATCGCGGCGGAAGACCGGCGTTTTTACCAACACAACGGGGTTGATGCCGTTGGCATTGGCCGGGCGGTGATCACAAACCTCACCCGCGGTTCGGTGGAACAGGGGGCCAGCACGATCACCCAGCAGCTGGCCCGGGTGGTGTTTCTCACCCAAGACCGCACGCTGCTGCGCAAGCTCAAGGAGGCGGCCCTTGCCTTAAAGCTCGAACGCCAGCTGAGCAAGCAGCAGATCCTCGAGCAATACCTCAATTACGTGTACCTGGGCTCGAGTGCCTACGGGGTGGCCGATGCCTCCTGGGTTTATTTCTCGAAATCGCCCGATCAGCTCAGCCTGCCGGAGGCGGCCCTGATTGCTGGCCTGCCGCCGGCCCCATCGGTTTATTCGCCCCTGGTGAACCCACAGCTGGCCCTGGAGCGCCGGGCGGTGGTGCTGCGCCGCATGCGGGAGGTGGGCTTTATTGACGATGCCCAGCTGGAGCGGGCCAATGCCGCCCCGCTGGATCTAAAACCGGCCCTGCCCAAGCACTGGAACAGTGCGGCCCCCTATTTCACCAGCTTTGTGGCCCAGGAGCTGCCCAAGGTGCTCACCCCAGAGCAGCTGGAGGTGGGTGGGCTCACGATCCGCAGCAGCCTCAACCTCAGCTGGCAAAACCAGGCCCAGAAGGTGATCAATGCCAACACCTATGGCGACCTGGAGGGGGCGCTGGTGTCGCTGGAACCGGGCACCGGCCTGGTGCGGGCGATGGTGGGCGGTAGGGATTTTCAGAAGAGCCAGTTCAACCGCGCCACCCAGGCCCTGCGCTCCCCCGGTTCCACCTTCAAGCTCTTCACCTACACCGCGGCGGTGGCGGCCGGCATCAAGCCGGAGGAAATTTTTGTTGATGCGCCCCAATGTTTTGGTAGCTATTGCCCCAAAAACTTCGGGGACCGTTATCTCGGTGCGGTGTCGATGGCCGATGCCCTGCAGAACTCGCTCAACACCGTGGTGGTGCAGCTGCTGCGCAAGGTGGGCTTTGACCAGGTGATCAACACGGCCCGATCCCTGGGGATCACCCGGCCCCTGGGCCGCTTCTACCCCCTAGCGATTGGCGCCTACGAGCAAACGGTGCTCGACATGACCGCCGCCTATGCGGCGATCGCTAACCGCGGTGTGTATGTGTCGCCCACGCCGTTTGAAACGATCACCGGTCCAGAGGGCAACCTGCTCTGGAGCCGCAGCAGTGCCGGCGACCGCGGCCGCCGCGCCGTGGATAGCGACACCGCCGACACGATGTTGTGGATGCTGCAACGGGTGGTGAGCGGTGGCACCGGCGGGGCGGCGGCCCTCACCGATCGGCCGGTGGCCGGCAAAACCGGCACCTCGGAGGGGGCCCGGGACCTTTGGTTTATTGGCACGATTCCCCAGCTCACCACTGGCATTTGGTTTGGTTACGACAACAACCGCGAAACCGGTGGCTCTAGCAGCCAGGCGGCCTGGGCCTGGAACCAGTTCATGACCCCGGTGGTGAAAGACATGCCGGTGAAGCAGTTCCCGCCCAAACCGGTGTTGCATCGAACTTTCAAGCCGCCAGCCACAAACAGTGGCGGCTGGGCCGGCAATGGCAATGCCAATGGCACTGGCAACAACGCTGCCCCCCCCGCCCCCTGGAGCGACCCCAACGCCAAACCCTGGCAACCGGACGGCGGCGGCAGCGGTGAGCCAGTGCCGGGCCCCAGCGCTGGCCCCGCCCCGGCCGCCCCGGCCCCGGCCCCCGCCGCCCCCCTGGCGCCCCCACCCCCCGCCCCCGTGGCGGACCCACCCCCCGCTGAATAACGCAGTTGATGCTTGCTCCGCTCGATTGGTTGTCGCTGCTGCACCCTGTGCTGGCCGTGCTGTTTATTTATCCCGTGGCCGGCACCGTGGTGCGGCTGGGCCTGTTGGCGCGGGAACGGCGCACGGGCTACAACAAATTGCTGCCCCCCACCGTGGGCACCGAACATTGGGAACACGGCCGCTGGCTCACCGGCGGCGTGGTGCTGGCGGTGTTGATTGCCTTTGCTTTTAGTTTTCTAAAGGAGGGGGTGGAACCCGCCAGCCATTGGTGGCTGCTGGCTTTGGCTTGGTGCGGCAGCCTGGCGGCCTTGGTTTCGCTGTGGGTGGTGAAAACCAAGGGCCTGCGCGCCAGCTTTGCCCTGCTCACCTGGGCCGGAATATTGGGGCTAGGTAGCCAGCCCCAGATCTACCGGCTTAGCGATCAACCCTTCACAACCGCCTTCTGGAGTTCCCACTACTGGGCCGGAGTGCTGCTCACCGGTTTGCTGCTGTTTAACCTGGCGGTGCGGCCGGAAATCCAGAAATCTGCCCAGATGTTGCGGCTGCACATCAGCGCCAACGTTTTGGTGTTGCTGCTGCTGGCGGTGCTGGGCATCAGCGGTAGCCGCGACCTGCTGCTGCTGGGGTCGTTGCCCTAATACTGTGCACTTTTTGCGTAGACACTGCAGCGCTAGGTCGGTAGTGTTTATGACAAACCTGCTGTATTGCTTCCAATGATTGAAAATGAGTTAGACGAACTGTATTTGTATATACCCAAAGACATTTATAATAGCCTCGAAAGAATTGCCATGGAAAAAGGCACCACCATCTCTAGCTTTGTGATAGAAGAGCTGGATAGCCATCTAAAGCGCCAGTCTCAATGCTAGCTTTTCTAAGACTAATCAAGCTTGGCAATCACCATGGAGCAGCTGGAATATCTGGTGGTAATCGAGCAGGGAGCCAGGATTTTCGGTGCCTTTGTGCCAGATCTGCCTGGTTGTGTTGCGGTGGGTAAATCCAGGGAAGAAGTTGAAATATCGATCCAGGAAGCAATTGAAGCCCATATCAAGGAACTACGCGCTGAGGATAAACGAGTTCCCAGGCCGCGCTCCATACCTCTGCAGGTAACGGTTAATGCCTAAGCCCCCGCTGGGCTTGGCATTGCAGGGTCTTACTCGGCAGCTCACCAAACTGTTTGCGGTAGTCACTGGAGAAATGGCCAGGGCTTAGGAAGCCCCACTGGGCCGCTAGCTGGGCGATGTTGGTGGCCTGGGGATCGGCGGCCCGCAGAAGATGGCGAATCTGGTGCAGCCGCAGACGTTTGAGATAGGCCATGGGCCCCATCCCCAGGTGATCCCGAAAGCCCTGGATCAAGTTGCGACGGCTGGTGAACAGCTGGCGACAGAGAGTATCAAGGGTGATCGGCTCGCAAGGGTGCTCCTCCATCCAGCGCTCCGCCTGCTTGACCAGTTCGATTCGCGCCGGCGGCCGCCCTAGCCCCGCTGCTCGGTCGGAGCCCTGCAGCAGCGTCTCCACCAGCAGGGGCAGCAGGTCTTGTTGGGCCAACCGAGAGTTGCTGGGATCCTTAAAGCGCCCAGGGGCCACGGCTGCCCCCTCGAATATTTGCTGCAGGTATAGGGATAGATCCTCGAATCGGCGCGGCTCAACCCGCAGCCAATTGCGGCGCAGGATCTCCTCCTCCAGGCCGGCACTGCCCAGCTCCCCTCAGGCAGCCTGGTTCGTGAGTGCCACCGCATAGAAGCCATCGCCGCCCACCCCGGGGGTGGGCCAGAGCTCGAGGGCTTCGCCCACACAACTCCAGCTGGGGTGCCGGGCCAGGAAAGCGGCGATTTGTTGCTGGTTTTCGGCCGGATGCACGGTGCAGGTGGCATACACAAGCCGGCCGCCGGGTTTTAGCAGCCGCGCCCCCTGCTCCAGCAGCGCCAGTTGCAGGCGCACCAGCTCTGGGATCGTTTGGGGGGTGAGGCCCCAACGGGCATCGGCATGGCGGGCCAGGGTGCCGAGGCCGGAACAGGGCACATCCAGCAGCACCCGATCAAATTGACCCTCCAGGGCCGGCAGATTCGTGGCATCGCCCTCCTCGATGCGCAGGCAGCGGAGCCCCAGGCGCAGGGCATTGGCCCGCACCCGCTCCAGGCGCCCGGCGGCGCAATCGAGGGCCAACACCTCCCCCTGGTCGCCCATTAGTTCCGCCAGGTGGGTGGCCTTACCGCCCGGGGCGGCACAGGCATCCAGCACCCGCATGCCCGGTTTGGGATCGAGCAGCGGGGCAATCAACTGGGCGGCTCGATCTTGCACACACCAATGGCCCTCGGCATAGCCAGGCAGCTGGGGCAGGGGGCCGGGCCGTTGCAGCAGGCTGATGCCCTGGGGCTGATCCGCCAGGGGCGCCACCGCCAGCCCCGCCGCCGAGAAGGCCGCCAGCACGGCCTCGCGGTTGCTGCGCAGCGGATTCACCCGTAGGTCAAGGCTGGGGGTTTCATTGCTGGCCACGGCCAGGGCGGTGCAGCGTTCGGGCCCCAGCTGTTGCCAGAGCTCTTGCACCAACCAATCGGGTAAAGACTGCTCAAAGGCAAGCCGCAGGATCGGATCCGTGGGGGGCTGCAGCTTTTCGCCGGCCTCGATCGCCCGGGCGGCACTGCGCAGCAGGCCGTTTACCACCGGCGCCAGGGAAGCCAGCCGTTGACGTTTGGCCAGTTCCACGGCGGTGCTCACCGCCGCCGAGGCCGGCACCCGATCCATGGCCAGCAGCTGCTGGAGGCCCACATGCAGCAACCAGCGCAGCCTTGGCGGCTGGCGGTTGGCGGGCACCTTGCCGAGGCGATCCAGCCAGCCATCCAGCTGGCGCCGCTGGCGTATGGCCCCATAGGCCAGTTCCGTGGCGAGGCCGCGGTCTAGGGGGGATAGGGGTTGGCGCCGCAGTTCCCGCTCCAGGGCGAGGTCTGCGTAGGCCCCATCGCCCACCGCCTCCAATACCCGCCAGGCCACCAGGCGTGGCCATAGTCCGGTGGGGTTTGGGTTGGGGTCTGGGGGCAAGGGCTGCGGCTGAATTAAGCCTTGATCCTGCCGCAGGGGCAAAAACTTGGTTTATTTGGCGTCAGAGGTTCGTGCTGGGGCTCGAGGCGTTTAGCAGTACCAGCGCGAAGCCAGCCAGGAAAAGCCCCAGAAACGGCACTAACACATCAGTGGTGGTCATGGCGATGGCCTGGATTGCGGCCATTCTGGCGCTTATCGCAAAGAATCGTGAAGCTGGCCCCGCTGGGGCATTGTGTTGTGCTTATCCCGCCAGAGAGGCTTTGCCCTGCCAGGCTTCAGCTGTCGAACCTCTGGGGCGATTTTGCGGCGGATCCGCCTAGCACGAAAGCGGCATGACGCAAATTTTTGTTTTAAAGTGTTATAGTTGGACGACCCAGAGGACCGTATGACTTTCACCATCGATCGCGCAGCGCAGATTTTTTCGAGCACTCGCTCGGCGGATGTGGTGCCAGCTCTAACGGCCCGCTTTAAGCAGCTTTCAGCCACGGATCAGTTGGCCTTGATCTGGTTTGTGTACCTGGAGATGGGCAAAACAGTAACCATTGCCGCACCGGGGAAGGCAAGAATGGAATTTGCAGAACGGACGCTTAATGAAATTAAGCAGATGAGTTTTCCCGAGCAAAGTCAGGCAATGAGAGATCTGGCAGAGGGCAAAGATACGCCCATCTGTAGAACGTATTCCTGTTGGTCTGTAAATATCAAGTTGGGCTTCTGGTACGAGTTGGCCCAGTGGATGAATCAGGGAATTGTTGCTCCGATTCCAGCTGATTATCAAATGTCGTCTAATGCGGCGCCGATCCTCACGGAAATAAAAACGATTGAGCCGGGTCAGCAGATCACCGTATTGCGCAATTTCGTGGTGGATATGGGTTTTGATCCAGCCAAGCTGGAAACAGTGGAGCGCATTGCCGAACCACTGGTGGCTCCAACTGCCCCGGACCAGCGTCAAGGGGTAACAATTAAAGGCATTGAGAATAAGACGGTAATCGATTATATGAATCTACTGAATGCCAATGACTTCGATAATCTTATTGAGTTATTCCTGCCCGATGGAGCCCTGCAGCCCCCTTTCCAGCGGCCGATCGTTGGCAAGGAAAAGGTGCTGCGCTTCTTCCGTGAAGATTGCCAGAATCTAAAGCTCCTGCCTGATCAAGGGGTGAGTGAGGCTTCCGATGGCGGCTTCACCCAAATAAAAGTAACTGGCAAGGTGCAAACCCCTTGGTTTGGCGCTGGTGTGGGCATGGATGTGGCCTGGCGTTTTCTGCTCGATCCCCAGGGAAAGATTTACTTTGTGGCAATTGATCTACTTGCATCTCCTAAGGAGCTGCTTAATTTCATTCGCTGAGTTGGGTTGCTTGCCTAATTCTTCGATTCGTTTGGGCTGTATCTTTTGAAAAAGATCAGCCCATTTTTTTAAATTAAATAATTGATTGATGCGTGGCTGCGGCCTGTTTATGGGTGGATACAAAAGTATTTTCTTGGCCCTGCTAGTTCTGGGGGGCTGGCTATTTAGTCTTTGCTTGCTCTTGCTGGGCTCCAGTTATCATTACTCAGTGCTTGTTTTTGTAGTTGCTATCCTGATTCGGACATTTTTGCAAACTGGTTTATTCATTGTTTCTCACGATGCGATGCATGGCAATCTTGTGCCGGGAGGTAAGGCTTTGAATGCTTGGTTTGGGACTGTGTTCCTTGGCATTTATGGGCTGCTTTCCTATGACATTTGCCGTGAGAATCATATCAAGCATCATCAATTTTGCGGCAAACAGGATGATCCAGATGTTCCCCTTGAAAGCCTCTCAAGGCCCCTGGATTGGTATCTGAAATTCATGTATTCCTACACGTCGCTGCGTCAGTTGTTGGGCTTGGTTGTTGTTTGGGGGCTAACCCTGCTGGTTTTGCCAGGTGATTTAAGTGAATCGACCTTCAGGCTGGCCTGCTTCTGGATTTTGCCCATGGTTTTGAGTTCTGCTCAATTGTTTGTATTTGGCACCTACCTCCCCCACCGCTGGGTTGGGAGTTGCGCAATAGTTAGCACTGATCTGCCTGAGTTTTGGTCTTTGCTCAGTTGTTATCATTTTGGCTACCATTGTGAACACCACAGCAATCCAGCCCTGGCCTGGCACCAATTGCCCCAAGCCCGTAGGCTCAATTTGAATTCAGCCACAGCCTAGCGACTGTCTGGCTAGGATTGGCACTGCGAACAAGCAATTCCTAGGGCCTTTATGTCCATAGAACATAGTAAGCCTGGCTGGAGCCAGGAAGAGGCTGAGTTTGCTGCTTCTATATTTTTACTTGCCCAGCAGCGTGAATCTCAACGTCTTGTGGGCGTTGTTAAGGAGCGGGTGGTCCATGTGAATGAACTGGAGCATCTATGGCAGTTGCATGATTTTCTTAGTGCCCGCCGCTATGACATTGAAGGCAAATCCGAATTAGATCTTGAAACGGCCCTATTTGTTTTTGCAGACTTTGTTAAGAGTCGGCTGCTTGGGCTGGATGAGTTGAATGGACTCGCCCCCGAGAAAATCAGCAAAATCGCTGCCATGGTTAGCTATTTGCCTGACCCGTTCCATGGCGAGCTCTGCGGTTAGGTGGGTTCTTGACCCCAGGGGCCACTTGTAAACCAAGTATTTGGCAAATACCCGGATTCCGAGTAAACCGCATTTACTTGAAAAGCAAGTACCTTGAGCGCCACGGCTGAACAGCTGATCCGGCTGCCGTCCCAGCTAGGTTAATTGCTGCTGGCCCACAGGCGCCAGAGGGAACTCGCCCTGAAAGCTGGCGGGATCAGTCAGGCCCGCCTTTCGGCGTTGGAGCTCCAGCCAGGACGCCTCACCTTCCAGCGCCTGCTCTTGCTGCTTGCCGCCCTGGATTTGGATCTGGCGGTGCGCTTGAAACAAAAAATTCCGAGCAACGCCGAGTGGTGAGCTGGTCCGCACTTGGGCGCGGCCGCTGCGGAGGCAGGGCTGATTCAAAGTTCAGCAAGGAGTCGATTGCGGTTGTCGCCGCGCCATCGCCAGTAACGCTGTGATGTCATGCATCACCGTCTGTAAGCCGGCCCGGATCGACTGAAACCCAGTCAGGCGCAACAGAT
>Ga0209297_1000092_pt1 | contig 61414 bp, 96 predicted proteins | sample S_130805_MF_Meta_FD_187322 | JGI IMG/M metagenome (GOLD analysis project Ga0209297, IMG submission 187322) | Freshwater microbial communities from Lake Simoncouche, Canada to study carbon cycling - S_130805_MF_MetaG (SPAdes) (version 2) | ecosystem: Environmental > Aquatic > Freshwater > Lake ...
ATCTATTTGTTAAATTGCATCTTTTTTTGCTCTCAAAGTATCTAAATAAATTTTTGTTTTTTCTGTTGTAAGATGAATTCTTTTTATATTTCCAACCAAAGTTTGTATTTCTAAAACAACCTGCTTATAGCGTTGCTCATCTGTATCGTGCTGCCCAATAACAAACTTATCAAGTTGATAGCGCGTTCTTGCCTGAGTAATTTGATTAAAGGCATCGTAAATTGGATGCTTCTCTTCTATAACACTTGGAAGAGAAGCATTTCTTTGATTTTTTTTGTTAATGCGCACTTGCTAATGATGACTGATTATTGGCTCCATTGCAAGTTGTAGAAATAACAGAACGCACATCCGTAGAAAAAGTCAATTTATCGGTAGTTGTGTTATAGGTACCTGAAGAACTACCCGCTGTAATATAGCCCGCGCCTCCAGCGGTATACCCTCTAGCGCTTGGAGATAATTTGGCTGTTGATAAAGTAGCCGATGTCGCAGCCCAAGTCTCTGTTGCAAAAGGCAATTTATAGAAAGTATTTCCTGCGCTATTGGAACCTAAGAATGAATAACCTGCTGTTGTTCCATTAGTAAATTGATGATTATGGCATCCAGCAGCACCAGTAATCGTATGGACTGTAGTGGAGTAATTATCTGTACTAAAAGTATATTGGTAGAAACTAAGATTGGCGGAGGTTGAACCAGTAGAGTTTCCTCTTAAATATGCCTTTGTACCAGGATTGCTTATTTCAGGGGTGCAATGTTGGTTTACGAAATAGTTAAAACTGTATGAATAAGGCACATTGTAAGTACCATTAGTGCCAACTGTCCAACTGCGAACATTGCTGATAGTATCATTGGAATAATTCATTTTATTTACAACGCAAGTGACGGTTGCACTACTGGTAGCGCCACCATCGGTGACAATATATCCAGCCGTTGCTCCATTTTCAAAAGAACCTACATTTGAATACGTAGTTTGCGTTGCCACAGTAGCAGCAATCGACGACCAAGTTTCAGCAGCAAAACTTAATTTATCGATATTACTTGTGGCTGTTACGCCAGCACCAATAAATGCCAAGGAAGTTCCTGTAGTAGAACCACCACCACCAATATAACCTGATGCTGCTGGATTACTTATAGCACCACACTTTAAGAAAAATCTTGTCATATTATCTGATGTGGTACTAGCAACTTCTGTATCAAATCTAAATTTACCAGTATTCTTTTTGGCGTAATCGGTAGCACTACCACCTGAAGTTGTTGTGTTCCAAGTTCCACCAGCAATATACATCGCAGCAATAATAGGGTTCGGAGTTGATGCAACACCAGCGGATGTACTGCTTGTGCCGTAGGCGTTAGTTGTAGTCATTGTAAATGTGTAAGCCTGATTACCAGCGTAGGTACCAGTTACAGAAAGTGCTGTAGATGTTCCGCTATAAGTCAAAGATAGGGATGGAGAGGTTGTAACTGCAACCGATGTGATTGCGCTTCCACCAGTTGCACCTGACCAGTTTACAGTCACATTTGTAGTGCTGTTGATTCCAACGCTTCCGATTGTAGGTGTCTGAGGGACTGAAGCGGATAGAACTGAGGCGCTTGTACCTGAAGCAGTTGATGTTCCGTTAGCGTTTGTTGCTGTAACTGTATATGTGTATGAACTGCCAACTGTTTGAGAAATAGTTATAGGGCTTGCAGAGTTGGTTGCTGTTCCTGTGCTTGATGAAGTCGCTGTATAAACAGAAACAGCCTTTCCACCAGTTGCTCCAGCGGTAAATGCAACTGAGATGTTCGCACTTCCTGTGTATGCCTGACCTGTAGCGCAAGTTGGAGTTCCGATGGTTGGAGCCTGTGGAACTGTTGTTGCTGTGATTGCAGATGAAGCCGTTGAAGCATCAGATGTACCTACTGCGTTAGTAGCCGTTGCTGTAAATGTGTATGAAACGCCTGATTGCAAACCAGTCACGGTAAGTGGAGAAGATGCTCCGCTTGCTGTAAAACCACCAGGACTTGAAGTTACTGTGTAAGAAGTAATTGGCGAACCATTATCTCCACCTGAAGAAAATGAAACGGTTGCAGCACCATTATTATAGGCTCGAGCAGTACCAACATCAGTTGCAACTACGCTGATTGGTGGTTGTGGTTTACTTGCGCCCGCAAAACCATATCCGCGTGGACTAACGCCTCGGGAACCTAAAATTGGTGACATTAAAGACTCCTATTAAGCGAACTTAGTCTGACCTGCTAAAACCGTGAATGTAGCATTTGCTGTCTTAATGATTGTGTATGTATAAATATCAATTGAACTCGCATTGCCAGCAGAGAAAGCAACACCATTCTGATATTTAGGAGTTATTGCGCTTCCATCAACTGTTAAAGCATTTCCATAATAAGGAGTTGCTCCATTTGTAGCCATAAAAACAACAGTAATTGCATCTCCAGTTATCAGCATTGAGTTCAATGTTGTACCGCTAGTACCGCGAACATTGAGAGTCCAGTTACTTGTTGAGTTTGATGTGTAGTATAAAACGCCTTGAGTTGCTGCATCAAATTGAACTGTTGTTCCAGCAGCAGTAGCGCTAATAGTTGTTCGCTCTTCGGGAGAAACAAGAACTGGCGATGTTGAAATTGCAGTATTTATTGTGGGAGACGTGAGAGTTTTATTTGTAAGAGTCTCTGAAACATCCTTGAGAAGAGTTCCATTTACATAGTAAGACTTACCTGATGCCAAGTTAAGGTGTTCTGAAGAAGTCCACGCATCTGTAGCATCTACCCAGTTAAGAGTCTTTGTCGTTGTTCCACTAAGGGAGATACCGCCACCGTCAGCGTTCACATCGGTTGGACTCACAACATCGTTAATAACAATGTTCTTATCCTCTACAACAAGGTTTGTTGTATTGATGTTTGTGGTTGTGCCAGTAAAGGTTGGGTCTGAAATTGTCGGCGCTGTTAGCGTCTTATTTGTAAGAGTAACTGTATTGGTGCGAGTTACTTCAGGCTGCCCATTGGTTAAAATTGCCATTATGCAATCTCACTCCCGTAAGCATTGAATGACATATCTGCGCTTGATGCGTAAACAGTTACAACATCAGAGGCATCTATTGTTAGACCGAGAGTTAGTGAGATAAAAGAGTTTGCAGCGATAGTTGCATCGTAGGCAACATAGTGTTCGCCTGAAAGAGTGGCTCCGTTGGGGCGGATAGCGATACGGAAAGAACCAGCCGTGGCTGCTTGATTACAAACAGTCAGACTTGAAATGACAGTTAGGGTTGCTGATGGACAGGTATACAGCGTTGTTGCTGTAGTTGCGACGGGCTTGACTTGACCAAGCACCTTATAGGTTGTTGCCATTCGTTATCCTCCGATGAGAAGCAATGGGTTTATTGTAGCGGATGCGTTATTTGTGGCTGTGGTGGCACTTGCCGAGGCTGTTGAGGCATAGGCTTGAGCCGAGGTTGTGAAAGATAGGATGTCTGTTCCGTCCAACTCATAAGAGGCAGCGGTCAGAGCGGTATAGGTAGCAAAAGCCGTATCAAGGGCTGTATAGGTAGCAAACTGAGATGGGATATACCAATATTTGCCTGATGCAAGGATTTTATCTGTTGTTTGATTGATATTGGTATCTAAAGTATTGATATTAGTCTCAAGGGTATTAAATGTTGTTTGGTCAATCAATTGAACATAGGTTGTATCAATGCTTGGAGCAGGGCTTATGTCCGCTAAATCTAAAGACCCAGCGCTGTCATATGGGATGCTAATTTCGTAAGAGCGACCCCCAGCAAAAGACTCTTCAACTGAGTAAGTAAAAGGATTCGGCACAACATCAGGGTCATTAGTCGCTGGCAAAGTAACGGAAAAAGAACCGCTAACTAAAGGCACAACCACAACTGAAGGTGCAACCATTTGGTCATCAGTTCCATTACGTAAGACTTCTGAAGTGCTAAAGCGAATCTGTCCAGCAATAGCAGTTCCTTCATAATCAACATAAGTTCCAGTAATTTGAACTGTGGTTAAATTCGCTCCTAGTGCCATCAAGCACCAACCAACAAGAAATAATCAAATTTTTGAGCAAGAGCAGATTCAGCCGTATTCTTTGAAGTCAAAGCAGTTGTTTGAGCAGCATCAAGGGCGTCAGCATTTGTCTCGGCGCCGTTTGTTGCTACTTCCAACTCAGTCAAAAGCGCACTAGCAACTGTTAATTCGCCTATCGGTACATACGGTTCAGCCATCTTAGACCCCCATAAATAGAAGAGATTTAACGGTAAATGATGCCAACTCATTCGCTGCTGCCGTGGCTGCTGCTGCATAAACCTGTGCATTGGCTTCGTAATCTTCTGCGTCTATAACAATCACACGGATGCCCTCTGCATTGGTGTAGCGGGTCAATAGAGCCTGGTACTGGTCAGTAGTGACATAAGAGGCAGCGGTGGTTGAATCGACGGCTGGGAGCAGGTCTGCAAGGTTTTGCGTGGTTCCTGCAACTGATAGGGGAAGTGCTACTTGAAACTCGCGCCCGCCCGAGAAGTTTTCAGTAACGTCGTAGATAAAAGGCTGTGGAGCCACATCGGTATCGCTTGTTACGGGAAGGGTAATAGTAAAGGAGCCAGTTGCATCCAATGTTTTAACAATATGAACTGGCATAATAATAATGTTTTGAGTTGTTTCTTTGAGAATTGTTTGAGGGGCAAAGGTCAAAGAACCGCGAACAGGGTTGCCAATTAAATCAACATAGGTGCCAACGATTGTGGCTGTTGAAAGAGATGTAGGCAACGCCATTTAGTTTGCGCTCCTTACGAACTAGACCACATTACGCGTTGTGCGTGAGTTCCTGTTGCAACAATCGCATAAAGTGATTCATTAGGACCAACTTGAATTTGCAAGTCATCTCCAACATTTGCTGCGGATGCTCTGTGCATAAAGTAACCATCTGATGTGGTTACATCTGCGCCACCAATATAAAAATCAACTGTAGTTGATAAGTTTTGCAGAAAAACAATGTGTCCATCTCGCCCGCTTGGATTTGGGTTAGAAATAAGCGTTGCTGTTGTGCCAATTGTAATAACCTGTGTTTTGAACGCCATAAAAACTCCTTAGAATGGAAAGGGACGACTCATTATAGCGAATCGTCCCTTTCTAATTATTCTGCTTCTTTTGTCTTTTTCTTTGTTTCTTTAGGTTTTACTTCTTCATCAACTGGAAGCGCTACAGGCTTAGGAGCCTTTGCATCTTCTTCAATCAACTTGATGTAGCGACCTGAGACGAGGTTTCTTGTATGACGCCATCCTGAGACATCAACGATGTCGCCAGGAGAAAGAGTCTTTCCGTCAGAAATCATTACCTTCAGAATTGTGGCTTTCATAATTATGCAGTCATATCAATCCACACATACGAGAATGTACGCGCTGTGTCATTGATTGCTGAAGCAGTTGGGTTGTAAAGATAAATTGAAACTGTGTCTGCTGCTGAGATAGCAGCACCACAAAAAATCAAATCATCGTTTAGGTCTGCTGGTGGATTTACGATAATGATGTCAGTTGTCTTAGCACCTGTAAGAGTGAAAGTAACTGAACCGCGAGATACTGTTGCGATTGAAGCAGGGTCTACTGATGCTGTACCAAAATCTAGTCCATACACCATTTCGCCAGTTGAACCTTGAATTCCGCCAACTGAAACTTCACCGCGAGAAATACGATTTACTTGAGGCATTTATTTTCCTTTTCTAAGAAAGAAAGGGAGAGCCAATTAAGACTCCCCCTTTCTATCGACTTAATTACGCGACGATTGTGTTCCAGAAATAACCGAGGTCAGATGCAATTACCTTGTTATCGAAAGCCATTTCTGCTTCGATACGGTCTGACTTGATTGATTCCATACGGAACTGTGAAGTACCGATTGTCTGTCCTAGTCCGCCTGAAACACCTGTCCAAGAGAAGGTGTAACCAGCAGAAGGAGTTAGTAGTCCTGGGTTTGGAGCAACGTGTGTTAGTAGAGCGCCCTTGCCATAAGCAAAGCCGTAAGCCTCTGATGCACCTTCGTTGTTCGTAGCCTTGACTGCCTTAGCAACCATAACGCGAGGGATGTCGAACATTGCTGCCAACATATCTGTTGTGATTGTCTGTGAAGATGTGTACTTGATACGGTCTACCAAGTCAGGGTGATTCTTCAACTGACGGAATGTTTCGTAGCCAAGAACAAGTGTATTGGCTTCCATTCCTGTGTTTGAAAGAATCTCGCTCTTACCCGCTTCAATATCATTGATTGGGTCAGATGAAGTGTAGTCAGACCATTGCTTTGTCTGACCTGATGATGGAGTACCAGCAACACCTGTTACATCGTCTGCCCATACACCTGTTGTGAAGAAATCAGAAACGAACTGAAGTTCACGACGGAGCATTAGACGGCGAGTAACGAACTCTGTTGCCTCACGAAGAGGATTCAAAGGAGCGTCTGCGTTTGCAGTTGTTTGGTCATCAACATCTTTGTGGAAAGCCCACACGTCTGCTGAATATGTACCTGTTGAAAGGTTGTAACCTCCACCAGCAGATTCAGTTCCAGGCGCACGGCGTTGAGCCTCATCGCGGAACCAATCGTTCTTGGTGTAAGTAAAGAATTTGTCAGACTTCTTATCCACAGGAATTACTGGGAATACCTTGTCTGCAATGAAGTTGTCCTGATTTTGTAGGTATGCAACTGAGATGTTAGTCAGAATTGCGTCTACGTGGACGGAGTTAATATGTGGCTGTGGCATTTGTTATTTCCCCCTTATGCCGCACGGTGCGGAGTCGCACAGTTGATTACGGCTGTGACGATGTTTGCATCGGCAGCAGATTCGGTTAGGAGTGTGCCAACAACATACTTGGTTGTATCTGTACCAGCAACTAAAGCAACTGCTTTACCTGCTGAAGATGTACCAACTTGTGCGCCTTCTGCGATTGCTGCACCAGCAACAATCTTTGTACCTCCGACAACAAGCACTTCTGCTTCCTGTCCTGAAGTTGGAGCGTTCTGTAGTACGCCAATTGGAATATCGGTTGCTGCTGCTGCTGCAATAGCCTCACCTGATGAATTCAACTTGACGAATGTGTACTGCTTACTGGAAAGGTCGGCACCTGCAACAAGTGTGACCTTTACCGAGTAATTGGAGATTTCGTATGCCATAGTTTAGGCACCTTTCTCGGATAGGTATTGGCTGTAAAGGTCAGGGTTCTTTGTAGCAACATCAGCGAGCGCTTGCTCGAATGACTTTGCTACACCCTCTTCAACGGCTGACTTAGCAAGCGTAGTCATACGCTCGTAAGCATTGCCTGATTTGAAGTCCGCAGATTTGCCGATTTCTGCAAAAATAGAGGCTGATTCAGCCTGTGCATTGACAGATGCAAGTAGTTCTTCAACTGACTTTGCTAGGTCTGCATCTACACTTGATAGACGGCGAAGTGCTGGTCCAACTTTTTCTGCATCGAGATTGAGGTTTGCCCAACCCTTTGCTTTTTCAACTGCTTCTGCATCAGCGTGAGCATCGCGTTCCTTTTGTAGTTCGGCGGTTGCTTCTTCTGCTTGCTTGCGGAAGTTTTCAATCATTTTGACGACTGACTCAGGCGCGGACTTCATATAGTCCATCTCCTCAGAGGATTCTTCTTCCATCTTCTTCTTTTTCTTTTCTTCTTCGGACATTTCAGCGTCCGCAGAAGCCTTGGCTAATGCCTCTTCAAGTTCAGAGATGCGAGCCTTAGCGATGGTTAGTTCCTCAGTAGGATTTACAACCTGCTCTTCAGTAGCCGTGGTAGATGTATCCTCCATTGTGGAGTCCTCCTCGGTGAGCGATTCGTCTAAAACCCTCTGAACTTCAGATTCTTCGGCGGACTTCATTACAAGCCAACCTTCGTGTAGATGAGCGGGATGGTCTACCCCGCTAGTTTCCTCAATGGCTAAATTCACCATTTTGCGAGTACGACCAGCCAATGTGACTCCTAACGAAATAGAGATAACCTTTTAGCAACGCGCTAAAAAATTAACTCGGGTCTAAACATACGAAGAATACCATAAGCCTAATTTGACCCTTTTTTAGTTTATTAAAACCCTCGTTTGGGCTAGAGCCTCGGGCAAGTTTGGGCAAATCCACATTGAAAAGGGATTGTCGTTTGCCCAAAAACGCGCTGTTCTAAAATGGAAGTCATCATCATCCATTTTGCTCCACACAAAAAAGGCTTGGGAGTCATTAGGTAAATCAATTTGAATTCCTGCATAGCCAGGGGGCGTAGTAACTTTATTTGCCTTGAGATTCATTGAACTCAAAATCTCAATTGTGCTATCAATAATTGTTTTCATCGTTTATTTCGAGCAGGTGGGCGAAGGATGTCCATATCATCCATCCACCGAGGGTCATCGGCATTACCATCAAATTCGCCTTCGGTGTCATTCTCGTCATAACTAATCTTAGGTTTCTTGCCCTTATAGTTTTTTGGTTCAGAATTATCTTCACCTTCGGAATCATCAATGTTGTATTTTCCACCGTGCGTCTTTTGGTCGTGCGTGGCGCCTAGATGCTTGTCTAGGCTCAGGCTTTTTTTAGTGCTGAAGCCTTATGCCCTACAAGAGTTTCTGTTTCTTCGCCATCTTTATAGATACGAATAAGAACTGCTGGGTCATCTTTTTCAGCCTTAATGCTAAATGATGATTTTGGAATTCCAAGAACTCCATCGCGCATAATATGTTCAATCTTGCCTTGTGCTGTTCCACCTGATGCTTGCCAAGAAACCATATCGCCAACCGTTAATCCTGAAGCCTTTTTCATTGCATAAGCCATATCTCGCATAGCCTTTTCAATCATTGATTTAGCGTAACCCTTAAGACCTGCGATTCCCTTTTGATTGACCTGTTCCTCAATCATTGCGTACTCGTCGTCTTTCATATTTTTCATAGGACCATTGCGGAGTTCTTTGAGAATCTTTTTGTCTTTCATTTAGTTTCCTTTGGCTTTTTTTTCTTAGGATTCATAATTGTATCAACGTGAACATCTGTAGCAGTCGGGTCGTTTTTTTCCATATCTACATATAGGCGCTCTGCTCGTCCACCAATTGAATAGCCAAGGATTTCCCCACGTTGAATCTTTTCCCACGCCCAATCCTCCCAAATAACACCAAGAAATACTGTGTTTGCTGGATAAGTATGATTGACCATAATTCCGCTTGGGGTTGTAATTGGAACTGTTAGTTCGTATGGAAATGCCATAACTTCAACCCACTCACCTGCAACAATGTCGCGATTATGTTGTAATCGAATACGACGGTCATTGCTTCGGACATAATCCCAAACTGCTCTTTGCAACTCCTCGGCATCTGTCCACTCATTGTGTGCATCGAGACGGTCAGGAATATACATAGCGCCAAGTGTGTATTTCTTTTCGCCTTCAGCCTTAGATACTTCATAAGAGCCGATTGATTTAGCAACATCATTGAAGGCAATTGGGAAAGCCTTTTGAGCCAACTCGAAAGTAATCTCTTCGAGGTTGGCTTCGCCATCTACTAAATACTGTGCAATATAGGTACTCGGGGTCCAGTTAGGCGCATCCCAGCGCTCTTCAAGGATTCGGTTAGATTCGACATTGAAGCGCCACAGAGTATGTGGCTCATTACGGTAAAAGTTTACAAAATATCGCAATTTGTTATGCCCTCCTCTCAGGGGATAGTTTACCAACCCCAGTTGATTTTATCAAGCCAGCCTGTTGAGCCGTCTCGAACTGTTGCATAATCAAAGTACCGACGCCAAGAATAGTTGCATAGTTAGATGGGCGAGGAACTCGGGTCGCTATCTTTACCATTCTGTCCCAAGAACTACGGCGCTCGCCATCATCTGTGGATTTTCTGTAAATCTCATAAATATCGTGAAGAGCCTTTTCCTTAACTTGGAATGACTTCGGAGTATGAATCTGTAGTTCAACTTTAATACCATCGCGCTCTGCCTTTATGTTTACACCATCATAAGGGTCGCCTGATTGCCAAAAATTCTTAACTCTAACTTTCCATCCAGTTGCTTCAAATGCTGTAACGGCAGATTGCAATGTACCTGCGTAATCGGCATCTTTAACTGAAAGTGTGTAACGGTTGGCGTCAGAGATTTCTTCTGATGCTTTCTTTCTATCACCTTGGTATCCCTGCTCGGCGTCTAAGTCAATCTTTCGAGCAAGAGAATCTGTAGATTTAACTCTTTGTGAAAGACCTTCAAGTTTTGCGCCTGACTGTTGTGCAATGCCTTCAACTAATTTTGTAATTACTGGTTCTGCTGCAACTGCTTTCTCACGAACTGCGCGAGCAAGTGCAATTGCTTCTTTTGATTGCCCCTGCTCAGGTTCTTTATCTGCAACCATATTGTTAGCCCACGCACCGTGCGTCTTTTGGTCGTGCGAGCCGTGCTTTTCAAGAGGTTCCCAAATAAATGATTTTTTAGCAGGTGCGTCAATTGCTTGACCTTCAAAACCATTATCCGCAGCCCACTTTAACGAAATATCTAATGCTTCTTTTGCATTTATTGACAGACGATAAACAGGCAACTCAGTTCCAGGATTATCAAAAGAAAAAGCAACAGCAGCGCCCCAAGTATGGTGTCCATCAATAACATAACCATCTTTAGAAATGAGAATTCTTTCATCTTTTGGAATCTTGCCATCTTCTTGAAATTTATTGTAAATGGCACCTGAACGAGAAGCGGAAATTTCTTTCTGAACTGGCTTTAGGGTTGTTGGGTCAATTTTTTCTTTTTCGGCGGTAACGCCTTGTTCGGCTTCAATCTCTGCCAAAAAGCGAGCGCGTTCTTTACCAGGAATTTGAGGCATATCTTTGCGAGCAATTCCCATACCCTCATCGCCATAGAGCAATGTTCCCTTGATACTTAACTCTGTTAAGTCAGGGTGGTCGGTTCTCTTAGATGCCTTCATTAAAAATGCGGATAAGTTTTCAGGCTCAACTTCAGGGTGTCCTCCAGCCAAGATTTCCTCAGCGATTCCATCAGCCCAACTGCCGTGAGTTTTTTGGTCGTGCTTTCCTGGATTATGTTTTGCAACTTCTTCTTTCTCGGCGCGAGCAACCATTGACTCAGCCCACGCGAATCCTGCATCTCCGCCCCAAGCGTCCCAAGCGACTCGACCCGCTGACGGATAACCCTTTTCTCCTTGGCTAAATCCAACTGCGTTCTTATCAACTTCGTGACGAGAAAAGAAAGATTTCATACGCTTTAAAGTATCTAGTGAGATTGATTCACCTGATGCTAACTGTGATGCACGATGACGACCAACTGAAGTGAAACCGCCTCCAGCCTTACCCTCGCTAATCCAATCAAGCGCACGGCGAGCAGCATCTCGAACTGTTTTTGGTGGAGTGTTATCTGCCTTTGAAAAACGGTGAATTTGGTCAAGGCGTTCTTGAGCCTTTTCCTTTGATGGATAGGTTCCAAACTTGCGTCGTCCCGTCGAATCATAAACCGTGAACTCGCCATCCTCTTCACGAATCATTTTCTCAAATGGGTCAAGAGGAATCTCAATTGGCTCGATACGCATTTCATAACCTTGAGAAGTTAGGAAAGTCTGTACATTGCCCACATTGCTACCGCTGGATTTAATAACCTCTGCGACCATATCGGCTGGTAACGAAGAGCCAAGCGATGTCAGGTCTACGTCATTGATTGAATCAACGAGGATTTCATAGGCATCCCAATCATCCTTTGGAGCCTCCATCTTGCGACGAGCCAACTCATTGAGGATTGTGTGGTGAACTTCGATTGTCGCTGGTGAGGCTTCAGACTTATGGATACGCTGATGCAGCGCGAGTAGTCTCTCAGCGCTTAAAGAAATTAACTTTGGGGCTATATCCGCCATACCGCAATGATAGCGGATAGGTTTACAACTGTTATTTAGTTTCTTGAACTGAGGTTAGTTTTTGTTCCACTACCTTGTCCAAGAAAGCAATCTCGTTATCGTCAGGCAAGCCTTCCATCTCAACAGGCATCGAGGCGTGAAGTTTTGATAACGCGTCTAATCTATCTTGTCTGCTCATAGGGTTAGTTTACCGCAGGAGCGGGCTTTTCGCGAGGGGTGCCGTCGTAGACCAAGCCATCACCATCACGGTCAATTGGACCCTGTTGGATTGTGCGACCTTCTTGGCTCAATCCCTTTTGATACTTCATATTGAGGCTATCTAGCAATCTTGCCCCAGCCCAAGAATACACGGGCTTGCCAGTAATTTGATTAGTGCCTGTCTCAAATCTATCGCCATACCCAATCATCAAGAAATCATTTGGAATAGGGAAATCATCCGAGTTAATTGTTTTTGTTGAACCGCGGAAGGTGGTTGATGTTGGGTCATATTCTGTAACCATTTTTGAAACTAAAGAATCAAACTCAACTCGGTTTGCTGAACCCTCTGCAAAATCAGCGGAATTGTACATTCTGCCTTTTATCAACTCTCGCACATTTTGACTCATATATCTTTCATCAAAATCAAAACCTGATTTAGCCCAATGGCGAGCGCCATCCCAGGCTGTACCCACATCAATTCTTCCAATTCCCACAGCCACATACCAAGCCTCTTGTTGGGCTATAAACTTTGAACCAAATCCAACTCCAGCGTAATCATCGTCCATTTTGAATAGGTCGTGTTCAACAGCCCAAATTTCATTGCCATCCTTATCTTGGCTTCTATAGAAACTGCGTTGGAACTCACCAGCAGGGAAACCAGCATCATCCGTAACTTCGCCTTGTACGACTAATCTCTCGCCATCAAGATAAATGTTTGTTGTCGATGAACTAAGGGTTGTGGCAACTTCACCCTGAGCATTTTTTACTTCATAGGTCATTCCAAAAACTTCATCGAACGGACCGTGCAAATCTTCAGGATTAAATTCTTCGCCACCATTTTGTTCTTGCCACAATTGCGCCAAGGTTCCATCATCGCTTTCGATAAATTCCTGAACCATTTCGTCTTGAATTTTTTCGTAAAGGCGGTTTCTTAATTCTTCATTTGCTTTGTCGGTAGCCCCTTGGTCCTCATACTCATATTTTGCTTCCTGGAAAGCCTCTTCAACTCTTTCATCAATACCATCAGTTGCTTGGGCATACATTCCTGAGTCATTATTAACCATAAGTGTTAAATCTGACATATCAGCCTGTTCCGCAGGGGTCAGAGCGTTTTCTAAATCTTCTAATGAAGGACCAACGCCATCCATTGTGTTAATTAGTGCTTCATCTTCCGCGGAGACACCACGCGCCCAATTACCGTGACTAGATTGGTCGTGTTGTTCGTGCTTTAAGACTGGCTTTAATCCAGCAGCAAAACGAATAACTTTAATCTTTTGAAATACCGCTGGAACGGACCAAAACTCTTCAGGGAGCAAGGCAACCTTTTGGTCAGCGAACTGCTTGCCTCTGTTATTAAAGAATGAATTCTGTCCGCGTGTTTCTGTTGTTAGCGCAGCGCGAGCCTTTTCTGTAAACATCTGAGAGTGGTGAACCCAAGCAGCCTCTTCGCCATCTTGACCAAATCCTCGACCAGTAGCAGCGTGTCCAAAGTAATCGTGAACTGCTCGGAATTTATTGTTTTGTGTATCTGAGAAAAGCGGGTGTGCGCCTGTTGTCTCTGTTTGCAAAACCTTTAACACCCCACGGCTGACATCATCAAACATTTCCTTTGATGTCTTATATGGGTCCTCTGCAACGAACTCAACCTTGACTCCTAGAGTCTTGGTCATAAAATCAAACTGCTCTTCTACTTCAGATGCCAGCGCTTCGTACTCATCGACTGCATCTCTATCCATCTTCGGAAGATTCTCATAGACATCAGCGATACGCGCTGCTCGTTCGCGATTGGCTACAACTTTGGTGTAATCAATTGTTTCGTCAGGATTTAAACCTTTTTTGAAAGCGTATTCTTTTGCGCCATCTCGGGCGCCCTTGACTGAATCGGTTGGGTATCTATCCCCTGCCCAATTACCGTGAGTTGCTTGGTCGTGTTCACCTTGTCGGTGTTTTTGGACCTGGTACCTGCCAAGGCAGATATGGGGATTTAGAGATTGCCCTCTATCGCTTGCAAGATTTCGTCCACGAAGGCGTCCTTCTCCTTCTCGGTCATTTCCTTGACTGGCTTCGGAGTTTCCACCAAGACGGGCTTTGTTTGTTCGCTCATCGACCTCATCCTTCATATAAATATACGAGTCATTGATGACATCGTAGATTGCTTTTTGTTCGTTTTTAAATCCTGCTCGTACACCCTCTGACCGAGAACTGTATCTTCTCGAGACATCTAAGTAAAGTTTTCCTTCCTCAACCCAAGCGCCGAAGAAACTGCCCTTGTTATCAAGCAACTCAGCGTGGTCGTTGATGTAATCCCTCAAAGCAGTCCTCAAAGCAGCCCTAGAAGCCTTCAGAGGCGCGAAATCAAGCACTCTCTCGGCTCCTACATCAGAGGCGATAAAGCCATCTTTAGCAGATTGTTTGGTGCGGATGTCAATGCTGAATCCAGGAGTTTTTTTCTCACTCAACTTGTCTATCAATCCCGTGATAGTTCTACCTTCAACGGTTTGCCCATCAACTGTGAGGTTTGCCCAATTACCGTGAGTCTTTTGGTCGTGCGAGCCGTGCTTTTCAAGGACGAGAGAAAGCCCTTTAGAGGATGAGTATTGAAATTTTTCTAGGTTCATTGTTTTACCAATTCTATATCCCAAACCTTGCCACGTTGAGCAACGACTTTAAACTTACTTCCTCGAGGCATAAGGAACTCAGCCTCAGTCGTAGAAGGTGTCCATCCATACATAGGTTCGTGATAGCCCGCAGGAAAGATTCCTTTTGTACCAGCGGGTAACTTCATACGGAAAACTAAACCGTCGTAATAAGGTTGAGAACCGCCAAATTGTTGAGCAACTCCAGCATCAATTGTCGTGGAGGTGTAGCCCTTATCTTCCCAAGTATCTCCAACTTTGAGAGTTTCAAAAAACTTTAATCCGTTGCCTTTGACTCCCCGATAGGTAACTAACTCCTCGGATAGCGGTGGAGCAACATCCATCGCCTTATCAAGTAAATCAATTGTAGATTTATAGCCATCTTCACTTATCTGAGGGTCGCGCAGAGCCTCATTCATATCGTAGCCAAGGCGACTTTCATAATTGCTTATCGCTCCTGAAAACTCAGGATGAGCAGCCTCGGTGAAACCCTTTAATCGTTGGCTAAATAGTTTCTCCATAAAATAAACTTCTTTATCTGTATCAGACGCAAAAACTTTTATTTCATCTTTGAACCAAGCAGCAAGATTTTCATAATTGCCTGAAGCCCAGTTACCGTGGGTTTTTTGGTCGTGTTCACCGTGCTTTCGAACTTCTTCTTCTTGAGGTTTAGGAATTAAATCAGGATGAATTGGGTCAATAATTTCCCAGCCGTAATCTTTAGTCTCCAAGAGGTACACCTGCCTCTCTGTAAGCGGTCTCAAGTCCGTCTGCGAAACTTGCTCCAAATAATTTACTTGTTATGAATATATGATTTCGAGCGAACTCTACTCCGTGTCCGCCGTGAGGTGAAGTAGCACTAATCGTTGTAGCATAATGAGCAATTTCGTGAACAATAGTAGGTTCCGCTTTTGAATAACCTCTGCTTACTCTCAAAATACTTACGGGTAGGTCGCCCTTAAATCCAATTTGATACGCCCCAGCCTCATTAGCAGATGAGACTTTAACCTCAAGATTATTTCCAGCAACCCCACCTTTTCCAAATGCCTCAACAAACCAATCTTGTCTTATTACATCTCTTACATAACCATTAAGACCTCGAGGCGTTCCATCTAAATGCTTTTGTCCTAAAGGCGAAATTAGCGAGGTTGTAACTTTTTTAGACCAAGCAGTAAAATCTTTTGAATACTGTTTGTAGGCTTTGTCGTAATCAGCGTAATTAGTAAATTGTGTGCGATTAGGGGCAGAAGGCATATCTGCATTTTTATCTTGAATTTGATTATGATTTTTTTCTTCAGCAGCATAAACTTTGCTTACAAGAGGGTCAGGTTGTTTTTTCAATTCAAACATCTCGCGATGGCTTAATCCGCTTCCACCTTTTTGACCTGTAGCCCAGTTACCGTGAGTGGACTGGTCGTGTCCTCCGCCTTCGTGCTTTACAACACCACTCCAGCCTTTTGCATCATCTGTCAAAGAAAAAGAATGGTCAATTTTGATACCGTCTTGAGAATAAGAACGAGCAAAATTTAACATTGCAGTAGCAATGCCTTGGCGTTTGTATTCAGGTTCTACTTGAATTCTATCTATTATCGCTCCCGCTTCAGGTACAAAATTATTAGGGCGACTAGATTCAAGGTCAGCAATTTGTTTCACTCCTCCATCAACAAAAAGATAACCTTTTGTAGTCATCGAGATATTTCCGTCTGCTGTTTTTTCGTTGTCGTGAAGTAGTTTTATTTTTGTGCCATCTTTAGTTTCATAAATGGCTGTCACTCTATTAGATGTCATTCCATCGTCATCGGTAGGATAAGACTTATGTTCAATTTGTGTAATTCGTTGCTGAACTTCAATTTCTTTTGCGGAGCGCGCTGAACTATTAGCCCAAGAGCCGTGCGTCTTTTGGTCGTGTTCTTGGTGCTTTATTACATCTTCTTCATCACGGATAAAAGGAATAGTGTTAAATAAAGTATGAAAAATCATACCTAGTTCAACGCCTTTTTTAAGCGTATGAGGCTCAATCATTTTCACTTCAATGACCGTAAATGTTGTAGGCTCTTTGCGAGTCCAAGAATTAACTGTGATGTCTTGACCATCTTTAATTGGTCTTGTCTGACGGTCATTTGTATACTTTACCGTAGAAGTCTCAATTTTAGAAAAGTTTCCAGTAATGGCTCCATCTCTAATAATTTCATAGCGGACTTTTGCTGCTGGGTCATTACTATCCATACTGTCCCAACTACGGTCCCTTGGGTCCTGGAATCTATACCCAGTTACTAAATCTTCGCCAGGTCTATTTAATTTGAAAGTTCTTGCTGAGACGGCACCTCTAGCCCAGTAAGGAGTAGTTACTGTTGTAATTCCTACTACTTGAAATTTACCGCTAGTAATAGTTTCAAAATCTGACGGGTAAAAACTTTTCTCAGGCTTGACTGAGACACCTTTTGCGCCTTCTTGAATTTTTAGAATTACTTTTGTGTCGCTTGGTGTGTAAGACCTGTCTGCTGCATACCATTGAGCCACACCCAAAGACCGAGTGGTTGAAACCAACGGCATATCAATTGTGTCACCCTCTTTGAGATTAGTGAACTGCTCAAGCAACGCTTTTGATTCTGCATCACCCGCTGCCATACCTCTATACAAAGTTGGTTGCGGACGACCATTGGCAATTGCTGTTAGAACTGCCTCGGTTTGATTTCTTACTGCGCCCGTTGAGGATGCACCAAAACCGCGTTGAGTTAAATAATTCTCAGAGCCACCAACATCTTTATCACTTTTAGGAACTGGCAAGCCAAGCATCTCGCCCGCGTACTGACGGTATAAATCTACAAACTGGTCGCCATCGACACCGTGTTCCCAGTTTTCCCAAAATTTATCGGTGGTTCCAGTTGCGTTGCGTGGAGCGTCAGGAACTTTATCTTTTGGACTCCATCCCGATAACTCAGAGGTAACGCCTGTAGCCCAGTTTCCGTGTGTCTTTTGGTCGTGTTCTTGATGCTTGATAACTGGACGAAGCCCTGGCTCAAATTTAATCACTAGACTCATTGTGTTCCCCTATCAGGTGGAACTATCACCATTGTGCAACGGCAATGAGGGTGAACAATAGGCGCCTCAAGCCCGATAGAGAACACACCATTCCAAGGTGCCAACTCACCATCAAGCGGAGCGCATATCTCGCAAGTGCGCTCATCTTGGGCTGTTACCCACATCTTTTGAGCGCTAGGGTCTATGAAACCCGCTTCATCGGCTTGCTTCCAGCCTTCATAGCGACCTTCATTTTGTGCAATCTGAATCTCGGTGCGGGCAATCATTGTTGCTCGGGCAGAACGCAATCTATCTGCGTATTTAGATGCGGAGGTGGCAGATGCTTCGCGGGCTTTTGCCTCTTTCATCCCGCCTTTAATCAAACGCTCCAACTCACGCTTTTCAAACTTTGTTACTGCTTCCGCCCACTTTGGGTGTAAACCAATAATGTTTTTAATACGGCGGGCTGTAGCGCGATAATCTATTTGTTCATTAAATGAATCAATAATAATCTTACGAATTGCAATGCGTGTTAATTCATCAATGCTAACAATTAACTGCCCTGCTCTTTTAGATGCAAAGGCTAAAGAATTAGGATTTGTTTTATTAAACGACATTGAGAATGTAACTGGAGGTGGCGTTGGGCTTGCCCAATCAGGAATCTTTGTAAAATCCATATTAGCCATAGGCGCCTTGTTTGTAATCTTTACAGGCTTAGGCAGAAATGCAGGTAAGAATAATTTAGGTGCAATAGATTGAATCTGTTGTATTGCCTCTTTACCGCCTATTTCGATAGATGTCATCAAGGCATCTTCAATCTGCTTTCTATTTCCTGCAACAGTAATTGCATTAAGAAGTCGATTTAAAGAATCAGGGTCCAGGCGTTGAATGATACGAGCCAACTCTTCAACCTTGATTGTGTTGGTTGATTTACGAATCGCTTCGTAGAGAACGCGGGCTAACGCCTGTTCTTCCGCTGTTAATGGATTACGACGGTTTCCGTCTCTGCCAAAGATTAGAGGCATTGTTAATCCACATCGCCGTCTAGCGGTTCTGCTCCTTCAGGAATCTCTAACTCTTCTTCCAATGATGGAGGTGCATCGAATCCAGCGTCATCTGCCCCTTCAGGCATAGGAGGCATACCGAAGTTTGCTCCATCGTGTTCTGCTGGAGGTAAACCTGCCAACTCACGAAGATAATCTTCCAACTTAGGGTCAGGCATAAGAACGCCCGCTTGAGCCAACTTAGTTACGAAGTCTGAAATCTCAGTTAAATCAACGTGGCTTACTTCACCGTAAGTTAGGTAAGGAGCGCGAGATATATCCATTCCGTTTAACTTCATCAAGCGAGGAATAGCGTATTGATTCATTACTTCAGCAATGTTTTTAGCAATTGAATCAACTGCCATTGACCATAAATCCATCTTTGATGCGCCAAGAGCGTAAGAGCCAACTCTGTCTGAGCCTAGAAGGATAAAGTCTGACAGGATTGACATTGACATACGTTGGTCATAGCGATTGATAATCTTGTCTGTATCGAATTGACGAGAACCGCCTGATGAGAGCAACTGTAAGTCAAACATCTTGTGTCCAGCATCGTCATACATCGCTGGCATAACAATGCCTTCTTGTTCATTGCGCTTGATAGATGTAACAATGCTTTGAATCGAGGCTAATACTTGCTGCTGCTCGACTGTTGCTGATGAAGAAAGATATTCAGGTGGTAGGTAGGCAACTGGCAAACCTGCTAAGTCGCGCTCAATACCGATTGCTTCAATTTCTTCAATACGGCGCTTGAAAAACCAAGGACGGTAAGCATTACGAAGAATGGAGCGACCTTCAGGGTTATTCTTTGTTGTTACTGTACGGAAAAGCAAAGCCTTATCAATTGGAATTGTATGTATTCCACCCGTTGATGGGTCTACTTGCACCATCGCTTGAATTCCGCCGTCTGCATCAATCTCCCAACGGAATAAAGTTTCCTGGGCGCGAATAGGCATCTTGCGCCAACCGATTTTTCCGTCGTTGTGCTTTGAGCGTTTCTTTGGGTCGTTGCCATCGCCCTTGCGGACTTTGTAAACAATTTCGTGATACGAGAATCCAAAAACTAACATTGAAAGAATTTGTGAAAGTGTTGCATCCCAGGAATCGGACATATCGTGAATACACGATTCAATAAATGCTGCTGCTTCTTTATCTTCAGGCTTTACATCGCCGTCTGATGAATCATCGCTATATGGGTCTACGCGCCATTCAAGACGAGTAATAACTTTTTCAACTGCAAACAGCATTGACCCGATTGTTGGGTCGTTATCTGCCATTTCGCGGTATGTCTTTGCACCGCGTATGCCTCTAAGATTGACGAGAAATTCTTCATAAACTGTTCCGCCTGAACGGCGTAAACCAGTTGAGCCAAACTCCTGTAGGTCAGGTCTTTCTGCCATTTGTGCCTCTCGCCTACTCTTTGTGCGCTAATCCGACAACAATTTTAATTGCTTGCTCTTCATCAAATCCTGCATTTTTTAACTCCAAGAATAATTCGTGGGTCTGAATAGCAAAACTGCTGAGAACGGAGATAACGCCATCGTCGGGTACGAAGTCGTTATACACCTCACGATTATAGCGGTATACGAATTTAGCCTTTATTCTCCATCAAAGACGAACTCGCGAGAATTCAAACGCAAGTTAGCAACTTCAACGGCAAGTTTGCGAGCCATATCTTTTGTTCCAGCAAAGCCGTAAATTCTGCTTTCCAACTCTCCGCCTAATGCGTCGAATGAACGGAAAACGATTTTGAATGGAAGTTCATAACTCTCCTCAGTCATCTCAATCTCGACATACTCACGCAGAGCAATCTGATGAGAAACATACGGCTTACCTAGTGCAGATACAACTACCTTTGACCCAGCAATGCTGGATACGAAATAATCAGTCCACGCCATTTCCTACCCCCTTCAGAGTATTTTCAACCCCTATCATACAACACGGGTTAGAAAGGTGCCACATCTGAAAGAGGCTTACTCCAAGGGTCAAACTCTGATACTGGGCTTGGTGGATTAAATGAGGCGTCCGTGCGCTCAACTACGGGGACGTGATAGGTATGGCGCTTAAGGTCTGCCCCAACGCTCCACGCTGTAACCGTAATCTTTGAACGCTTTTGCCCTGTGTTTTTATCTTCCCAGGATTCTTGAACGGCTGTTCCTGATACAACAACAGAAACACCTTTACGAAGAGCATCTGCAACATTCTCAGCGGTCTTGCCCCACGCTTTAATATCCCAAAAAGTTGTGTCCGTATTTTCCCAAGTTCCATCCGCGTTCTTGGATGACTTTGATGAAACTACTGTAAATGTGGCTAACGCTTTTGCGTTTTGTGTGAATTTTAATTCAGGGTCAGCAACTAGATTTCCTGTGATTGTGATTGGTGCGCTCATTTTTTATGCCTCTCGTTTGTCATTGGTTTTCCTATTATGTTTAGTTTTTTTCTTAGTGCATCTCTTTGTTTTAAGGTTGTTCCGCCCCAAATACCAAGCACTTTGTAATGTAGCGCATAGGTCAGACATTCTGTTTTCCATACACAAGTGCTACAAATCTTTTTTGCTAACAGATTCTCCTGACTGACTTTGTTCTGCTCGGGAAAGTAATAATCCGTCTCCACCCCCGAGCAACTCGCTCCCTCGAACTGCCACGGCATCTTCATCAAATTCCTCTCCAACTATCAAACGGTTTGGGAAAGCAGAATCTAACTTAGCCAAAACTCGACCATTACGCCATACCTTGCCAGCGCAAACTCCATCATAAAAATTACTCTTAGGCTCAACTAAATCGTTACAGTTTTGCCAAAAAGGGCAGCCCTTACAAATTTGTAAAGCGGGCATTGCTAAATCAATTTGATATTGGTCAAAAAGCCACGGGTCAGAGTGACGGCACGGAGCCTCATCAACAAAAGAACTTAAACCCATATTGTAATTGTGACAGACTACTTATTAGATTCGGCGGATTCGGCACCCTTGCGTGTCGTAACTCCAAAGCGCTCTTCAAGCAATTCTTTGAGAAGGGCTAACCGTTCTTGCTCAATCTTTTGGGTCATCTTTGAATCCGATGTCATCATTCGCCTCCCAAGTTGCTAAAGCGTGATGAACTAATCCCTTATGTCGCCAATCAGGGTTATCATCATCGGCAAGTGTGAGTGTCCAATATTCTTTTTCGCCCTCGCCCATCCATTCTGATACTAGAACCCATCCAGTACAGATTGCAGGGTCAAGAAAGGCGATGCGCCCGATTTCGGCGAGCGCATCGTCAATCAATGAAGGTCTTTTATTTTCCTCACTCATACCGTGAGGTTAATACCAAAAGTTTGAACTCCAAAAGCGCCACGCCGAGCAGGGTGAGCCATAACGAGATTCGAGATAAACAAGCCCTCGTTCGATTTGTCGTTCAACTGTGGTGTCAGGGTCAAGTCCGAGAATCTGAGGAATCCCTCCAGCGTGGAGTTTTTCGCCATTCTGACGGACGGGTGTTTTGTTGTAAGCATCGGGACGCCAATTGCTCTCTTTGGTCCACAGCGATAGCAGACATTCCCATTGAGTAGGAGTGTTCCAACCGAATTGGGACAATTGAGTTTTGGCATAGACCTTGGATGCTTCAGGTGTGCGCTCTACCAAAATTGGTTTTGGCGCTTCCACTACTTCAACCGCTTGAGCAACTGGGTCAGGCGGAATGTGGAAAGGATTTAGAATTATGAAACCAAGTACGAGAATCGCTACTGGAATCGGTTTGGAAATAACTTTTTCATAGAATCGCATAATCCTCCATAGTTCGGAGCGAATTCTTTGTCGCTACTGGATGTAGCGCTTCACGAATTGTCAGTATCGGACTGACCTCGCTTTTGAGGTGTAGGTGTTTTGCGAACCTGTAATAAAGGTAGCAGATAAAGATGAATGGATGTCAAGGATATTTTTAACTGGAGTTGGGCGTTCGGTGGCGGAGCAGATAAGTCACGCTAGAGAGAGGACGGACGCGCAACGAAGCATCAACGCCACCGAACTATGGGTACCCGATAGGAATGGTACCCCATTGCCTAGCAAGTCACCCACCAGTAGCCCAAAAAGAAACTGGTGGGTGAACCTTTTATTTAGTCGAGGCGATTACCCGCGAAGGCTTCGATTCCGTACTTTCCAAGAACCTCAGCGAAGGCTTGGGCAAAAGCATATTTACGGTCTACGCTCTGTCCGAATTCACGAACCCAAATCTCGTAACCGCCGTAATAACCTTTGCTGCCAATCTCTTGAGACTTTAACCAATTCACAAACGCACCTCGCGCTGGAGAAATGTTTACCCAAGCGAATCCGCAAAGACCGTCAAGGATGTAAGTTTTTTTGTTAAAGTCAATATCGCTCCCAAGTGGAGTAGTTGGTGAACCAACTACAAACTTTGGAGTGTCGGCATCTTTGCCAGCAGCAAGACCAGCCTCGTATGCTTCAACATAAATTGCCTTGCATTGAGTCTTTGTTAAAGCCTTCTTTTTTTCGATGACTACTGTTGTCATTTTGTATCCCCTCTCTTGGTTACAAAGTAAGTATATCAAACCCTAGTTAGTTATGCAACTACCTTGGCTTGGTTTTTAATTTGTTGTTCTTGGCACTCTCCATAAAGTTTGTGATTTGTTTGACGGTTGATTACATAGATTCCGCACTCTTTACAGACTGCTGCGTATCTTTCCATTTTGCATCCCCCTCTGAGATAATTAGTAACTGACTTTTATTGGCGCCCACTTAACGCCAACCAAAGAACCTGCTGTTTGCTCTTGCAATTCAGCAATCTTTTTTTGACCTTCAGCGATTTGTTTTTCAGCCTCTTGGTAAGCCCTACCCCAAGTGATTGCTTCGATTACTCCCTCAAAATATGGAGCGTAATCTTCGAAACTGTAAGTTCCGTCTGAGTAGTTGTAAACTCTGAATTTGTTGAAGTAAATCTTGCTGCCGACTTTGACTTTCTGACTCATTTTTTGTCCTCTCTCGACCTTGTATAACCAGTATATCCTACTTGGGTTGGTTATTCAAATCCTGTTGAGCGTGTCGCTTGTCGGCTTCTTCGGACAGCAAGCGCTCGCGCTCGCGAGCGCGTATGCGGGCGAGGGAGGCTTCAGAGACCTTTAGGGGCTGTTTGAACTTTGCCCAGGATGGAATTAACACTAGAACCACCGTCCCGTCTCTATTGACCCCACAATGCCGAATACAGCCAAGATTGCCAGCGCTATCAATGAGCCTTCGAAATTCTCTGCCCAGCGACGACCTTTGGCGCTTAGGCGGATTCCCTTACTTGCTAATCGCTTCTCTATCATTACGCACTCCTCCCTTTGATTGCTCGAACTAATCCGTACTGCTCAAGGGCAAAATCTGATTCGCACCTAAAGCAATAGGCTTTTTCCTTAACGATGGTGATTCTGTATTCACTACCGCACATAAAGCATTTCATTTTGACTCCAATTTTTCCAATGTATTTGCATCTTCGGATACTAAGTGACTTGCAACAGAATTCACATCTCTTTTGATTTCATACCATTTCACAGCCTTACCGTTTGTTGGATTTTTAGTCATCACGCCATAAACAAAAGCAGGTGTTCCATTCCAAAGGACTTTCTCGCCTTTCTTAAATTTCATTTTTTCACCTCACATATAACCTCGGATTCACCGCGACCATTTAGAAAAGCGATGATGTCTGACTTTGGAATTTCTCTCTCTAAGATAATTCCTTCTTTGCTAAATCTGTTAGCAAAGAATTCTGCTTTTTTCTTATCCAGGGTCCAGGACAGACCGTTTTCATTTACCCCTGCTTGGCATCCTCGATAGATAGTTACCAACTCAGGTAAAGATTGCAGAAGATTGAATTCTTCTTCATTCATCAAATAATGACGGCTTGGACGATTCGATGAAAGCAACTGCTTCCACTTATCAATACCTTGCCATTGGTTTTCTGTGTCTGTCCATATATCAGATAGCAAAGACCAATATTGCGTATCGGATAATTTATTCTCAATCAAAGAAAAAGCATTTAAACGATATGGGCGTTCGTGCAAGAAAATATAACTGGAGTATTTATTGTTTGCCAAAGCCTCTTTGACCGCTTTAACTTTTTGTTCGTATAAAGCGTTGGCGTGACCGTTGCTCCACAACGGAACTGCATAGACCAATGGATGACGCAATTGAGGTCCTATGGCGCCATCTTCAAGATAAGGCTGTAAGTCAGGGTGCAACTCTTCAGTCGAAGCCATTACTTTTGCATATTCCAAAACTGCATCTAGGTTAGGTATTGATTGACTCATTAGTTCCCCCTCTTCTTGTACTTATTTTCCAGTATTTTCAACTGCTGGTCAAATGACACGCCGTTCTTTTCTGCAAGATTTCTAACAATCAAGTCAGCAATCTCTTGAGCGAAAGCGATTTCATCCTTTTGCTTTTGGATGCTTTCCTCGCTGTGCGCTTCACCGCTGTAGTAGTGAGTCACAACTTCTCTTTCAATTGTCCATTGAAGGTTGAACCATTCAGTAACCGCTGAACGCTCTGTCTTGATAACTCTTGTGTACTTACCCTCTTTGTAAGTCAAGAATTCGCCTGACGCTGTTGGAGCGTTTGCCTTTTCCTTGGCGATTCGTGCAACCTTTTTTGCATCGCGCTCTGCTTTTGCAGCAGCCTTAGCAACCTTGTCCGCTGTCACGATTCGTGATGGACGGTTCAAGACATCGGCTGGAGCAGATGGATAACAAACTGTGCAAGCATCCTGACCCGCATCCTCAACGATTGTTTTCTCATCGTCGTTGCTGTACTGGACTAACCAGTTGTAACGAGTAGTTGGGAAGCAAGTTGAGCAATCCATTGAACTGTGGACGTGACCGTTGCTGTTGATTACCAAGAACGCTCTTGTCCAAGGGTCTTGGTTGTAAATCGCATTTAACTTTGAGATTTCGACATTGACTTTGAAAATTTCTGACTTAATCTTTGCGACCTTTTCAATAGATTCTTGAATCTTTTCTACTGAAGTTGGGTAATACTTCTCGTAGAACTTGATTGAATCTTCAGCGCTCTCTAACTTGCTGACCAAATCCCAGCGCTTGTCGTACCAAGATGACAACTCTGTATCAATCTTGACCGCGAACTCTTTTGTCACGCTCATTGGGTCTCCTCTCTCATTTACAACCCCAGTTTAGCATAGTTTAGCCAATTGGTACAATAAGAGCCTGTCGTGTCCTTTGTGACCCTCGTTCAAAGGGTCCAAATTGCGCTTTTTCCGCATAATCACGGTCTGCTTCCTAGTCTTTTGGTGGGCTGTTTTGCCTACCGACTCAGCCTCGGCAGTATGTGTGACGACGGCTGAATCCGTCGCTATTGCCTCCGACGCTGCAACAGTTTTAGCGTCATCGGATTCGGCTACGGCGACCTCAACTCCAATAATCGTCCAAGATACCTGTGGAGGCGATGATGTCTCTTACCAAGTGGCATTGCCAACAGCGGTCAATTTCCAGGGCGTCGAATACACGGCTGTTTATGCCACAACAAACTCAACAATTGTTTTTGGTCAGATAGATAACGATTACGCCAACTATCCCAATACGCCTTCGATTTCTGTTAATGCTTATGATTGGGTTGTCCTTGACCCTGCTAATCCAAATCCAACAAACTCTTATCCTGCTGGATGGAGAGCAGCGGATGAGCATTTAATTATTACTTCTAGTCAAGCAGGGTTTCAAGTTGATTTAGCCGTGCGCCCTTATGGACAAAATGCTTCAGCCAATCCTTTATCGACAATCGTTGTTACTGCATCTATTAACGCAGATAGCACTTTAACGATTACTTATCTTTCAGATGTTCAACAAGGATTAAATACTCGAACAGGCGTTCGTTTGCCCGATGGTCGTGTCGTTAGTTTAGAAGAGGCGGGTCTAACTCGGGTTTATGTTGCTCCTGTTGTAACTGCTGAGGCAATTGTTGAGCCGACCCCAACACCCAGCCCCAGCCCTTCGATAGAGCCGACTCCTGAGCCTTCTCCGACATCTGAGCCTTCTCCATCTCCGAGCGTTGAGCCAACGCCGACTCCAACTGCTGAACCTTCACCTTCTCCCACACCAACTGAGAGCGCAAGTCCTCAACCTCAACCAACATCGGAACCATCGGCTTCACCGACTCCAATCCCTGAACCTTCGCCAACTCCGACTGCTCAACCTCAACCGACCCAGGGACCTGCGCCGTCCATACCTGAACCCACACCATCGCCTACTCCTTCACCTGATACCAATACAACAGCGCCAGTACAGCCAACGCCACAGCCAACCCCAATGCCATCTCCTACCCCAACTCCAATTCCGTCACCTGAACCAAGTCCCTCACCAAGCCCTGTTCCGAATCCAGTCGATACCCCTTCGGTAGCGCCGACTCCCGTGCCTGTTCCTGAACCCAGCCCTGAGCCTTCTCCTGTTCCTGAACCCACACCGAATCCGATTGTTCGACCTGAGCCAAGTCCAAATCCCGTAGAGCCACCCGCACCTGTCCCTGAACCTGAACCGCTCCCCGAGCCTGAGCCAACTGCTCCGCCCGTTGAAGAACCTGCACCTGAACCGATTGAACCCCCAGCGGAAACTGTCCCGCCAGGTCCCACACCCGAACCGCTACCACCTACTGAACAGCCAATCGAAGAACCATTGCCACCAGCAGAAGAACCGCCGTTACCTCAAGAACCCGAAATGCAAGAGCCACCTGTCGAGGAACCACCTGCTCCCGAACCACCAGCCGAAGAACCACCAGCACCAATCCCAGCAGAGCCAGCGCCACAAAGTCCGTCCACAGAATCATCTGAAACCTCCGAATTAGTAAATGACATTACTGAAGATGGAAAGATTACACCCGCTGATGTTGAAGCGGTAGTTGATTCATTGATGGCGGATGGAAAAGTTAGCCAAGCCGAAGCAACTGCCTTGATTGAAACTTTAAGCAAAAGCGGTCCTCTTAACACAGCCGAGAAAGACCTTATTGTTTCCGTCCTTGATGCGGATGGAAAGATAACTCAAGCAGAAGTTAATAATCTTTCAGAGAATCTTTCATCTGATGGAAAATTTACATCTGCCGAAAGAGAGTTTGTTGCAGATGTACTTATTGAAGCAGCAAACGGTGAAGCCGTAACTGTTGAATCAATTGCCGATGCTGGAATCTCGTTAGAAGATTTACCTGACGAGCAACCTGTTGAAGTTCGCCAGGATGAAAATGGTAACGAGGTTGTTATTACAGCCGAGGTTGCTGTTGCTTTAGAACTGCTTACCTCAGCAGCAGATATTGTTTCAGCAATCTTTGAAAGCCCAGGACAATTGCTCTTCGCTATCGGAAACCTTGGGGCAGATATGTCTCCTGAAGAACGCGAAGAGGCAAGTAAAACAGTTATTGCTGCAACAATCATCGGCAATATTGCTACCACTACAATTGCTACCGCCATTGGTGGCATTGGATATAGGAGACCAAATTGAAAAACTTTTTGAATGACATCATCGGACAAATATGGACGATGCTAGGAATGTTTGTTGCCTGGATTCTTGTTGATGGTGTTGCCAAAAATATCGTTGGCTATGCAATCCTAATTACTTTTGGCGTTTGGGTTCTGACTTACCCTCTTCGCCGTCAGAAGGAAGATTAACTTCTTCTGATTTAGCAAAAGGACTAAACGCTCCGTTGATTTCATCGAGCGTTAGTTTTCCGTCGTCAAGATATTCACGGGCTAGTCGCTCTGCAACTGAGGCGACAGCCAACAGCCCTGCCATCGATAGGGCTACCCAAGCATCAATTCCCACAATAGCCCCAGCGCCCAAGGTGCCTAGTGCGCCAACGGTGAAAACAGCCACCATTCGGCTCAGGATGTCTTGGAATTTACGCATAGAGCCTAGTTTAGCGCACGACTTTTACCCCTTTCTAAGTTGAATATACAACCCCAGTCGTGTATACTGGATATGTAAGAGAGAGGAGATGCCCGTGGTGGTCTGCGTGAAGTGCGGAGTTTCTATCGGTCAGTTTGAAGTCTTTCCTGGACAAGTCTGCGTGAAATGTTATGCAGTCGAATTTGAAAAGGAATTTCAAAGCGCTATTAAAATTGGGAGGTTCAAGTAATGAGTCTTGATTACAAAGGATTTGAGTGGGGCAACAGAATTACCTCCGATGAGGATTCTGTCGATAGATTCCTTCACGAAGGTTTGGTGCCTGAATCACCATCAATCGGTGACTTGCACGGGGCTGCTGAATGGTTGGCTACTTATGCTGCCGAAACTGCCGAGGATGCCCAGGGCTGGGCGAATGTCGTCGCCTTCTTAATCTTGACTGCGGAATCAAAGCAAAAGCGTTCAGCGGTTGCTCAGGCGAAGAGAGAGTTTGCAAAGGAAAAAGGAATTCCTGTGTCCCAGGTCAGAATTAACAGGAATTACTAACCCCCGTGGTATAATTGGTATACAACCTAGAGAGAGGTCAGATAAATGAGTAAAGTAAAAGTAACTTGGAAGGCTTTTGGAGATAAGCCTGAGATTGGTCGCTTCATTAGTTCTGTTGAATTCGAAACTGAATTCGCAATTAACGATGAAAACCGTGACAAGTTCTTAGGAGTTATTTACCACAATACAAATACATATTCAGGAAACTTATGGCAGATTATTGAGCCAAAGTTATCTGCAACTCGTACTCACACATCAATCTCAATTGGTGACGAAATCGAAATCGACGGTCAGGTTTACGTCTGCGCTGATTTTGGATTCGAGAAGATTGAAGATGTCGAAATCAAAAAGTTCGGAGAATCTGTTTTCTCTGTGTCACGAAAGGTAGGTGTCTAATGTCAGAATTCACAAGCCGTCCGTTCGATGAGGACCAACTAATTGCTCAGATAGGTCGTATGAATATCTTTGCAATCTCAGGTGGTCGTGTCGGCGTTATTCGAGAAAATGGCGAAACAGTCGGAATCGAATTGCCAGTTTCAAATGGATACCGCGTCTCAATCAAATTAGGTTGGGATGACACTTGGACAGTCAGCCGTCAATTTGTCCGTGCAGGTGTTGTTTTTGATAAGGGGACTCTAAGGAGTGTCTATGCAGACCAAGTGGGCGAGATTGCTTACCAAGCATCTTGCTTCAGAAATGTCGAATTTGGAAAGGTGGATGCGTAATGGGGTTAAATCAAGCACCGAAGTTTTTATTCAAATGTACGGATTGCGATTATCACGCCACAGTCAAAGGGCTATGGGCAGTAATAACTCGTTATCCCGACCAAAGTGTTTATTCGTTTCTTTGTGTCACTTGTGATGCAAACAAGGAAGAAAAGGTGGTTGCGTAATGAAATTTCTTACTTACATCAAGGCTCCAAACACAACAAACGGAAATCCTCAGCGTGGATGGATTCTTTCCGATGCAACTGGCAACTTCGAACGATTCATCGACGAAGGCTACGAAGGTCGTGGAGCCATTGCTAAAGAATTGTGGGAAGGCGCTCAAGAGGTAAACAGCGGTTATGGAATCTTGGTTCCATCAACTGAATACAAGCGTTGGAAGAAAATGAAATCGGAGGTAGCAATATGAGTCAAGCATCAATGTCTTGGTCAGAGTTAGCAGAATTAACTCACGCCACACAGGTTGAGAAGTTTAACTTTTGCACCTGTGAAGATAACGAAGGCAACGAGAATCCTTACAAAGATTGCCCACCTCAAAAGCCATATGACCGCGTAAGCGCGATTATCGCTTTTGAATCAGGCGAACTTGATGGAGACAAAGTTGTTGAATTGTTTCAGCACTTAGTAGACACAGGGCTTGCGTGGCAACTCCAGGGTCACTACGGGCGCACAGCAATGGCACTTATCGAGCAAGGTCTAGTCAGCAAGGGAGGCAAGTAATGAGCGAGACAATTACAAAGTGTGCAGATTGCGAGACAGTCATCAATGACGATGATGGTTATGCAATTTCAGATATGACTGAAAAGACATTCTGCTATGACTGCGAACAATCAGACCTAGAAAATTGCTCAACTCTTCTCAAGGTCCACGGTAATCACGAAGCCGAAAAAGTTATCTTTGGTAGCGACTTCTCGCGTGGTGACGATGGAGAATCCCCTGATTGGTTCTATCAACTCTTTGGAGAAAACAAAGGTCGCAAGTATGTGCAGACAAGCGGATGGCGTGGTCATTACGAAACCGTCAAGAACTTTGAAGGTATGACCGTTTTAGCATCAGGTTGGACAACTGGCTGGGCAGATGAATTTCATCAGCGTAAGGCTTTATTCAACGAGTTTGCAGAGCATCTATGCGAGAACTTCTATGGCGCTGTTGCTCCTACCTACTTTTTGTCAGAGCCAACGTCTAATGTTTTCTCAACAGGTATTGATTTCTTCTGCGCTACAAAAGATGTCGAGAAGGTAACTGCTTGGCTCGAGGAGATTGGGTATCCAGTCGAGAAGTTAAAGGAGTGGTTATCGTGAGACCAGTAGAACAATTAGAAAAGCAAAAGGATGCTGCAATGAGAATGAGCCAATCTCCTTGTAAATGTCTTGTTTACCATCCAGCACCAAACACAATAGATTTTGAGAATCTATACAAAGAATGGGTTGGCAATGGTTCCGCAATTTCAAAAAGCGAGCGACAGAATCGTTCTGCCTTGCTTGCTCAACTAATCGCCAATTGTCCTTATCAACAAAAATAAGGTAAACTGGGGTTTAATATAGAGGGAGGGATAAATATGGAACACGCAATAATTGTTCATTCGCCTGAATACGCGAACTGGATATTCGATAAGTCGCACCCTACACAGGGACGACGATTTCTTCACGGGCGCAATCAGATTATGTTGGAGGCTCAAAAGCGCCATCTCAACGTAGATGAAATCCATCCTGAAATGCCACACACCGATGACCTATTGCTTGTTCACGACCCAATCTATGTTCACGATGTCACCATCAAAGGTGAATCAGATGAATGGGATGGTCAGCGTCACGACCTTGGTGAATTAGCAAAGTTATTTGTCGGCGGTACTTTAACTGCCCTGGATGTTTTGCTTGATAAGAAAACTTTGCTTGCTATTAACTTGGCAGGTGCAAAGCATCACGCGATGCGTGATTACTCAAGCGGATTCTGCATCTTTGCTGACTTTGCTATCGCTGCAACGAAGGCAACTGAATTAGGCGAGCGCGTAGCAATCTTTGATATTGATGCCCACCACGGCGACGGTACCGAGATGTTACTTAAGTCTAATAAAAATGTTATGACATTCTCGGTTCACCAATACGGAATCTTTCCAGGCACGGGTTTAATATCCGATTACAAAAATCGCGCCTATAACTTTCCGCTTACACACGGTTCAACAGACGAAGATTTAATGTCTGCAACTGAAGCCTTCTTCGAGGCTTGCGATGAATTCAAGCCTACGATGATTTTCGTAGCGTGTGGAGCGGACGGTCTCAAGGATGACCCGCTAAGCGAACTCGCTTACACACCAGCGGGCTATTGGAGGTCACTCCGAGCCGTTAGAGAGCAATTCCACGATATGCCCATCCTTCTAGGTGGGGCGGGTGGTTACTTGCCTGATACGGGAACTCCCGAGGTTTGGCGTAATGCAATGCTCGCGCTTACGGCGGTTCAAACCGAGGTAGTTATTCCCGACTTGTAGACTACGGGCTATGACAACTCTCGTCGGTATCCAGGGACGCAATTGGGCGCTCTTGGGTGCCGACACTCGCATTGCAGATGATTCAACAATTTACAGAATGGCAAAAGGTCATTCGAAAATTATTGAACACGATAACTTTACAATCGCGTGTGCAGGTGATGTGCGAGCAATAAATATTTTGCAATCGCAACTCAAATTGCCTAAAACTTTTATTGCAAAAGATGATGGACATTTCATAACTGGATTCCTTATCCCTGCAATGCGTAAGGCTTTTGCTGATGCGGGCTACGAGAAAACCTCGGAAGGGCAATCAAGCCACGAATCTGAATTTCTTATTGTTTACAACGGAAAGATTTATGAAGTCGGCTCTGATTATTCTTGGGTCCAAGATTCTCGCGGTATCTACGGACTTGGCTCAGGTGGGGCTATTGCTCTTGGTGCCTTGGCTTGCCTCAGCGGAGATTTAGTAACTCGAGCAGAGGCGCGTAAGTGGGCTACTAAGGCTCTCGAGATTGCTAGTGAATATAACTCGGATACCGCTCCGCCGTTTCATATTGTAATTAAAGAATAATTCCTGTATCCTAACCCCAGTTGTATAAATGTACAACGGGAGAGGAACCTATGGATACCAACGAAGTAAATCAAAAGTTTGATGACATCATTCAACCAAAAGTTATCAATCAAATTGTTAAACAAAGGCGTGAACCTGCAAAGTTCCCTGAACTGCGTTACCTATGGGGAATTACAGGGCTGGCTACTTTTGCCTTGCTAATGCTTGCTGCAATTGTTAGCACATTTCTTGAAGGGCTATAAGTTAAATACTGCTTCAGGGTCATAAACCTCAAGGGCTTTCAATACGAGAGAGTCCTTGAGGTTTTTTGCGTGATGCCCACAAAAGTGTAATTCGCCCGATAAGAATGTTGCTCGGACTTTAGCCGTAGCAGGGCATCTGTCACACAATTGATTCGGCTGGATTGGCAGACGAATTATCGTGTCAGTCATTATTTTTTATTCTTGTCCGTAATTGGTCCGCCGACAATCCAGGCTCGGCAGGTTCTCTTCGAGGCGCATTTGAAATCGAACGCTTCGCAATAACCCAACTCTCCAGCCTCAGCGACATCCCAGGCGGTCTCGCGGGTATCGCCTTGGGCTAATCCCCCCGTAATACATTCCTTCATCGTTGAAGTCTGAATGAACGCTGCACAGTTTCCACAGCGTTGCTTTTTGGCTTCAGCGGGCGATACAGACCATTCCTGGGCAATCTTGTCCCAATATGCGTTATTCGCCTCTGAGGGGTTGAGAGGACCGTAGGAGGCGTCGTCGATGGCTTTCTTTCTGTTCTTAAGATTGACTCTTACATCCTGAGTCGCTGTTGGGCAAGATGCCTTTAATAGAGCGGAGACTGCTGGTGTAAGAGACATAAGCCAAGGGTATCAGGCGAACAGATGTTCGAATTGTGTACCCCAAAATTTAGACCTAAATTTAGACCTATTTTGGAATATTATTAACCCCAGTTGTGTTATACTGGATGTACAAGGTCGAGAGAGGAAATCAAAATGACTCAGAAAGTAATCATCAAGGCGACAAACATCGCGCCTTACGGAAAAGGCTGGCAGATTAACGCGTTCGTAGACGGCGTTGAAACTGAAGCAACTTGGTACGGGGTTGCTAAGGAATATGCGATTGGTCAAGCAAAAGCAACAATCGAAAACTATGGCAAGTTAAACAACGAGCCATACAAGGCTGAGGACGCAATCTTTAGCGAGGCTCAGAGACAAAAAGTATTGGCTCAATTCGAAAAGGTGGGGGCGTAATGAGCAACTGGTCAGACAAAATCGTGGTAATCGGTGTTGGAATCTCAGATGAAGATGCCGAGAAAATTAAAGAAATAATTGTTGAAAAGGTTGATATCCAACCCCAGTTGTGATAAACTGGATTTGTTCTCAGAGAGGGGAATCAAATGATTAAGACTTGCGATGATTGCGGGATTGATTTCGACATCTTCAAAGAAGGTAACGGTCATCAATTCTTCGTAGTTTGCGGAAAGTGCTGGACAACAGAACTTAAGCGCCGTGAAATTGGTGGCGTATTTACTAGAGGGGGTAAATAATGGCTCTTGCATTTGAAATTGAATACTTTCGATGGACTTGCGATTGTGGCAAACGCGGTAAGTTCTTGATTTTCAACAAGGCTTGCCAAGCGTCAGATAGACACATCAAAGAACACGAAAGAAAACTTGAGTGGGGTTTTTCAACTAATTTATCACGGGAGGTTCAATAATGGGGTGGGATGTAACTCAGGTAGGAAAAAACATATCGACCAAGAAATTTCTTGAATGGGACATCAAGCAAGAAATTGGCGATAACTATGAATTGCTTGCATTAGGCGAAGGCAAAAACGAACACGGTCAAAAGCCTTTCTATGCTGCGTTCAAAAGTAAGAATAACAACAGCGGAGCGGTCTTTGCGGTTGTTTACTTAACTAGACGTCGCAATGGCAGCATCGCCGTTAAGTCGGTAACTGAGGGCGCTGGTCCTTATTACTTCGACTGCCCAGCCAAGGTATTTAATCTTTTGACTGCAACAGATAATGAATACGCTCTCGAATGGCGTTCAAAAGTTCAAGCACATCTATCAGAAAAGGCGGTGGCATAAGTGGGATACACACATTACTGGACAATCAAGCAAGAACTCACACCTGCTCAATTCAAGGAGTGGACAGAGGGAGTCAAAGTAATCGTTGAAACTGCAATCGAGGCTGGGATTCCACTCGGCAACGGTTTGGGTTTTGATGCACCAAACATCGATGAGACTCTTGTTGCTCTCAATGGTGTCGGAGCGGGCGGACACGAAACTTTTGGAATCAGACTTGGTGACGAGGGATTCGATTTCTGTAAGACAGCCGAAAAGCCTTACGATTCTGTTGTTACTGCAAGTCTTATCCACGCAAAGAAAATCTTTGGAGATTCCATTGAAATCAAATCAGATGGCGACTGGAATGACTGGGAGGGTGGACAGTTGCTCTATGAGACAGTTTTTGACATCCAGCCTGAAAGTGTCATCGCGTGAGTGACGAGATACTAAATGACCTAGTGGATGAGTTTGGCAAGGGGATTCTCTCGTCATCTCATCCACACAAAGGTTTAACTTTGAGGCAATGTCAGATTTTGTATAACAAGTATGGGCTTGTAAAAGGCAGCGAAATCGCTAAGAGGTGGAAAGAAATTCAAAAGGCTAATCGTGGAATCACATCCTGATTGGTTTAATGGAATTGCCTCCAATACATTCAAAGCGGTGCTTAAAGAATTCGCTGGTCTGCCGAATCAGCATTATCTTCAAATAGGGGCGTGGACTGGTGACGCCTCTGTTTGGCTTATGGATAATGTTTTAACCCACGAAACCTCTACCTTGACCGATGTTGATGTTTGGGATTTACAGATTCCCCCTAATTATATTTCTTTAGGCGGTTATGACCTGACAGAGATTGAAAAAGAATATGACCGCAAAACACAAATTTACGGCGATAAGTTAATTAAGGCTAAATCAACGAGCCATTCTTGGTTATCTCAAACTCACAATAAACAATATGACTTTATCTATATCGATGGCGACCACGCTGCAAAAGCCGTTCTCGTTGATGGTCTACTTGCCTGGGATTTATTAAAGGTCGGTGGGATTATGGCATTTGATGATTACCTATGGGAGCATCCAAGCGATATTAACCCAGGAATCGGCATTGATTTATTCTTAAAACTCTACGGCGATAAACTAGAGATTATTAAACTGTATTTTGATAAAGCAAACTTTGTAACTATGGACTATCAACTTTGGCTAAAAAAGATTAGCGCTTAGAATCCTCGAGCCACCTGAAGTAAATCCGTAACTTTAATGAGATAGCCCTTTGAGTAATTAGGTGGAATCGAACACTCAATCGGATGCCCGTGTTTTTCTACCGCTTGTTTCAACTGGGCGATAGGCACAATAAATGCCATCTCCTCCAGCACGAAAGCCCAATGCGTCGCCTTGCTTGTCTGTAGCCCCGATGGATACCACTCGGAATTGTTATCGCTCCAACACCAAACCTCGATATAAAGATTTCCAGTATTCTTCCAGCGCTTATCTCGTTTGACCTCAACAGTCTCAATGTTTAGTAGAGATTTAATATAGGACTCACCTTGCTGCCCATATCGTAAATCTAAATCAAAGTCAGAGCGCTTTACATCTCCCACGGATTTACCTGTCCAATCGAAATAGGTGCAATGGCTGGAATAATATTTTTGTTTTCGTATACGGCGAGAAGTATTGCTTCGGCACGGTCAGGGCTATGAACGCCACGCCGTTTCATATCAGCCTTGGCTTCAATTTGTATTCGACCTGAAGAATCAGACTTATAGGTTGGTCCTGCCAACTGTGCCAAAACTTGCCTATCCACATCAAGGCGTAATTCTTGCTTATCGTCTCGAGGCTGCAAAAGAGTGCGAGCGTTCCACCACATCTCGGCTCTTTGATTCTTAAACTTGGTTTGGTCTTTTGGTTTCTCGGCTACATTGACCCCGATAATCAGCGCTCGCAATTGACGCTCTTTTACCCATCTATCCAATAGCGATACGACACCCCAGCCAACTCCAATTGTGTCAATCTTGACGCGAACCAAATCAGATAAGCCCCTGTCTTTATGAATAGCAACCGCTTTCTCAATCTCAGTCATAACAACACCCGCGACATCTACAGCGTTTGCATTGACCTTGCCTGAACTGCGGTGCAAAATCGATGCGACATAACCATCAGCCTTAGCGATAACAAATTCATCTCCACCATCGGATGCAATATCCACGCCAAGTCGAATGATTGAACTTTCAACCATTTCTTCATTTTGTGTAGCCAACTCCGCCCAATGATAAGGAATTACTTTGCCCGTTCCCGTTTGTGGGAATCGTGCGTGAACACGGGCTTCGACGAATGGTGAATCTTCTCCGAATTCACTAATCACATCATCAACCCAGGTTTGGTCTACTAGGTGCGTTGCAACTGGATGCGCCTCAATATGGGATGGACAAGACCGACATTGACCAGTCTCCTCACCCGTAAAGTTTGGTGTTTCAAAAGCGCTAATCGGCAAGATGTTGTAAAGCGGACTCGCACAGATTCTTTCGAACCAGGATTGTTCTTGGTCTGTAGGCGGGTTTCCCAATACGAGAAGGCGTGTATGTCCACCCGTCATAAGCGCTTCAAGTGCGCCACCAATTTTGTCTGAGATACCACCAGCCTCATCGACCACAATCAAAAGGTGAGGTGCGTGAATACCCTGTACGGCTGCTTCGTTATTATCGGCAGGGCGAAAACCATAGGCAACTACGGTGCCATCCATTTTCCACTCAGTAGTTAAAATCTCTCCAGGCAAGTCGTGGCTCGTATGAACTTTTCGAATCTGCGCCCACATAATGTTTCGGACCTGTTTAAAAGTCGAGGCTGTTGTAATTGCAATCGCTGTCCCTGGAGGATGAACTGAAATCCACCAAGCAACGGCTCTTGCTGCTAAGTGAGATTTTCCAGGAGCGTGACAGGCTGGAACTACTGTTCGCTTATTCTCTCGAATTGAATCAAGAATCTCTTTTTGCTTTGACCATAAGGTTTCCCCTAAGCCATCCTCGATAAATCCAATGGGGTCATTTTCCCATCTTGCCCACGGGTTATCCAACTCAGCATCAAGGATGACCGATAGCGCGTACTTTTCATCATCGGTAAGTGAGAGATAAATCTTTGTTCGCTCTTCAGGTGTGGCATTGAGAACGAGGTCTACGAGCCGTTCACCCATTGTTTACCTCTTACGAATCGCTAGAACTTTTGCAATCTTATCTTCTAAATCGCCCATTTCAACTTGTACCCTAATTGGGTCGCCGTTGTTTCCACCGATTTCAAACTTCTCTGTCTTGCCAAACTCCTCGGGAACTTGACGCTCTAACCACCACGCTGCTGCTCGCCAATCTCCATCGTTACCGCTCTTTGCGATAACTGCAACCTTTTTAGTAATTGCCTCTGCTCTTGCTTGCTCAACTTGCTGTAAAAATTGCAAAAATACAACTTCAGTAGGATTAGATTTTGCGGTCATTGATAAAGATAAGCGCTCGCGCTCTGCCAATCCTCGACTCATCCAGTTGTAGAAAGTCTTTTCTGCTATCCCTGAAGCAGCAACCGCTTTTCGAACAGGTGTTCCAATTCTGATGTAGTCAAGGAGAGTCTGCTCCTTAGTTACATCAAGAAGGGCTGTCTTACGTCCAGCATTACTCTTAGGCTTTGGTGTTGGTTTCTTCTTTTCAACTGCGGTTGCCATTAAAATTCCATTCCGATATACCAAAATCCTAATTCGATATAAAAGTTATACTTTGAAATAGTGAAACCAACAGCAAGTCCGCCTGTGCGTCCATATACGAGCCAACGCTTACCAATCTTTTTCTCCATAGGTTTATTCTACCTCTATCGAACAGGCTTCAACTGGCACACCCAATAACTGCGCGATGTCTTTCCAGTTATAGATGGCATTAGCCCATTCATTCAAATCTTCACTATGAACTCTCATCGAGTGTTCGCCAACTCGGATTGTAGAACGACCAACAGGAATATGACCAGGCTTGGATTTTCCCCCCGCGAGAATCTCAGCCACCTCTTCAGGACTAAACCCTGTTCCCTTAAGATTTGTTGTCGTGAGAAGTTTGTTCAACTCCTGTGGGTCGTAGGTTGCAAGGTCGCTGGTTCGATTATCAACAATGAGGATTTTAATTTCCTCAATCTCATCAACATCAATCCAATGAACTGCAATCTTTTCCCATCCTAATTGAACTGCGCCTTGATATGTGTGATTTCCCGAAACTATGTGTCGCGTCCGCTTGTTAGCCACGATTGGTCGATATTGACCCATATGTGTCAGGGACTCGATAATCGAGCCTATATCGCCCTCACGCGGGTTAAGAGGGTGAACCTTTATCTCATTGATGGCAACTGTCTCAACATCCTCGGCGCTGGTCTCGCTTTTCTCACCGTTTGGCTCAGCCTCAACTGGCTTACGCTCAGGAAAACCAAGGCGCTCTTTAATGATTTTGATGGCTTTTTGTTTTGTCGGTGCCTCGGTGTATAACTGTTCTTTCCACGCTTTGTAGGCATCCATCTCGATTGAGAACTTCCAGGCGCCAATCTTTACTTCAGGGTCGCTAGGTAAAGGCTTAGAGGCAATCGAACTCTTTTCCTCACCGTTTGTCAGCCTGTCTAAAGTATCAACCTCCGATTGAGTAAAGCCCGTGCCATCCAACTCAGGCAAGGCTTGAAGCAAACTCTTGAGAAGTGGCTCGTTATATCCTGCAAGGTCAGTTAATCGATTATCGGCTAGAACTATTCTTCGGGCTGTTGTTTCATCAACTTCGATGTAGGTGACTTTGATTTTCTTCCAGCCCAGTTTTTTTGCAGCCTTGTAGGTGTGATTACCCGCCAAGATAAAATTCGTACCGTACTGGATAACAATAGGGCGATACTGCCCGTGGGATTTGAGTGATTGAGCAATCGCTTCAATATCGCCACGACGAGGATTTGTCGGATACGCCTCAAGGGATGAGATAGCAACTGAGGCAACTTGTCCAACTTTTATCTTCGCTTTCATTAGATAACTTGTTTTGCTGGTCGCCCTCGGTAACGAATCACTTTTCCGTTTTCATCATATTTCGGAGTGCGGTCAATATCATCCTTGATGATTTTGTAAATCAACTGCTCTGATACTCCCATTGCGTCAGCAATCTCACGATATGTGATGCGCTGTTTGCGTAGACGGAGAATCAACTGCTTGCGTCTTTTGCCTAAATCTTGAATCTGTGATTGATGAGTGCGAATAGCATCAGTCAGAATTTTTACCTCATCGAGACCTTTACCGTCTAACTCCGTTGCTTCCATTACTGTTGTCATTCTGTTACTCCCTCTTCGAACAGGCGTTCGACTGCTTCATCGAATTTAACTTTCTTTTCAATGTGATTGGCTGTTGCCAAAAACTCTAGTGTGTTTTTTGATTTTGACTTGTCGTAGGCAATGAACATCGCTAGATAAAACGGAACAATAATTAAACCTGCGAAAGCGAGCGCAACTGCTGTCCAAAAGAATTCTGCGTTCATCTAAACTTCCTCTCTTTTTCTACCCCTCGTATGTAAAGAACCAATGAATTTTTATCATTCTTTGGTGGTAAATAAATTAACGATTTCACATACTGTGAAGAGTCGTCAGGTAAAACTCCTGCATCTACGATTCCATCAATTGCTGCCTTGACAGATGGATTACACGCCCCCACATCTTGAAGGCGCCCACCTTTCTGATGAGGTTCAACTGTGACAGTTATCCAAGACATAGGAGGTATCCTCTCACTTTTAGCCAAAAGTTGAAAACCGAGTCTCCACTCTTTCGTAAGACTTGCTCTCTCCCATCTGTTCCCAGCGCGTTCAGCGTTGGTCGTCCAAGGACGCTGGTTGAACTCAAGTCGATAAACGACTTGTTCGGCTTCATCAATCTGACATAAACATTCCATTGCTCAAGCATCAGAGCGTTCATCTCTAATGTCAAATTGCTCCTTATGACCTGAATTGTCTATTTTCCACCATTTGCCCGAATTGTCCTTGAATGGTATATCCTCGGCAGATTCAACTTTCATAATCAGATAACCCAACTCACGCGCTTTGTCGCGATTGGATTCAACCCAGCCGTGACATCCCGTAGTTCCCGAGCCACATAATGCGATGAGGTTGGCTGGTTGATGAAGCAACTCATTCTTCGAGCCTCCCATCATCCGTGGTCGTCTATGGTGAACTGATACGCCCCATAAAAAGTCCTCGCCACACTTTTCGCATTTGTATCCGTTACGCCCTAAAACTGTGAATCGGGTTTCATCACTAACCTTTGCAGGTCTAGGTTTAGCCATTGAAGTCTCGAGTCCGCGATGGCGTCCAGGCAAGCAGGGCAGACCTTTGCGCTCGTCTGCGTCGCCACCTGTAATACCAATCGACAAATACCAATATCCTCATAGGTCAGATGCCAACTTCCCATTATCAGTTTCCAATGAAGCATCATTCCCCTTATGTAACTTTTTGCGAATCTCTTCTAAATATTTTTGTGCATCCTCGTATGACAAAGCCTTTTGCTTTGCTTCCTCGAACTCACGGGTTATCGCTTCACCGCGAAGGCGTTCCTTTTCTGAAGAAACACGAATTCGCCAATGACGATTGAGGTGACTGGGATTGATTGCTTGGTCCGAATTAGCGTAGTGCCAAGAAACAATTTTCTTTGCTTCATCTAACGGCATATCAAAATCCAGGGATTCTGCCCACGCACGGACCTTTAATTCATCGACTTGAACTCGAAGGTCATAGATGCCCACATAGCCGAGAAGCAGGGCGATGTCAGGAAGATTCATTGCGTAGTTTCTCCGATAACTCGATTGCCCTAATTGCTCCACTTTCGTGCTTGGTCTTAACTCCCACTCCTCTGAGAACTAAATCCATTTGACGCATTGTAGGAACTGTCCCGATGTAATCAAGTGCCAACTCAATCTGCTCTTCGCTGTAGCCCCGCACTTCGGCTGCCTTTGTTATCTGAAGGAGGGAGTGCCACGCCCCTTTACCTAAAGGTTTAACTCTTTGCTTTTCCCACCATCGTTTAGCAACTACCTCAGAGAGCGCGACAACTGCGACAGCAGTTTCGTCGCTCTTTGTTGTAGATAGGACGGATGTATAGGACGGATGGTACGGAGTGGAGTTGGGGAGTGAGACCTCCAAAGTTGGGGAGTGAGGGGTATCTGAGTTGGGGAGTTCGTCATCTTCAATGGGTAAAGCCTCCCCAACAGAGTTGGGTAGTTTTTTCCACAAAAGTTGATAAGTCGTAGCCTTACCTCGAGAATTTCCCTTGCTGATTATTTTGATGTGTCCCTCTTCCACCATCTGATTGATGACTTTACGGACATACTCGATAGAGCAACGACCCTTCGCAGCCAACATTTTTTGGGATGCGAAGAATCGTCCATCGTCGTGAGAAATATCTGCGAGTGCAAGATGAATTAAAAGTCGAGTCCCGTCATAAGGTGAATCGGACCAAACTTTTGTTATCCATCTGATACTCACAAATTACCTCCGCAATGTGGGCAACATTTATTGCGCCCTTGTTTTTCGATGACCCGATTCTCAACCCAATTTAATCCCACATAGACTTTACATCCATTACGAGATTGTTTGAGTCTTGCAATGCGACCCGCTTTATGGAGAACGGACAATACACCCGAAGCGGTCCCGTGGTGAAGTCCAGTTATCAAACTGAACTCTTTCCAGGTAAGACCTTGTTCGTAAGTTGCATTGAGCAACTCAAGTGCTTGAGCCTGACGCATAGCGGTCTTTCCTGACCTGTCTGCCTCAATCGCCCGAGCCTTTGATGTATCTGTTCCGCTATGTCCTGAAGTTTGGTCGTAAGGCAACTCAGGCATTGACAGTAACGATTGGCTCCTCTGTTGTTGTCTCATTGGTGTCCTCTTCCAATTTAGGTACGATGATGTTTGCTTGACGCTCTTTGAACTTGATGCGAAATTGCTCAAGCAACTCAGCGCTGTATCCATCTTTGTTTGTGGTGATGTACTGACCGATTTCAGCAAGTGCATCGATAGTCGTCGCCTGTGCAATCTTGGTTAAAACAGCACTTGGCGCTATGACATCGGCTGCACTTGAACGCTCGTAACTCGATGAGTCAGGGTCAGGTTCATCTGTTGGAAGCGCCAGCGCTTGAAGTAATGCAGTTCGAAAAGCCACGGACATTGCCTTAGCCGTTGCCTTGTCTCCAGCATCCATCGCCTCGCCTACAACCGTGGTCTTGATTGAGTCCCCACTTGCACCAATGAATGTGTAAGTGACTTTTATTTTGACGTGACCCATTGCTGTTCGATTGCGTCCAATTTCAACCGTTGCATATTCGTAATCCTCAACTGAAGGAACAACGATTACGCCGTGCTTTTGAAGTGCTGGAGATACTGCATTGACGACTGAATCAATCCCGCGGAAATTAAATCCTTGAGATGTGTTTTTGTCTTTTTTTGCAATGGCTCCAACTTCTTTCATAATTGCGTTCATTGCCTGAGCAATGGGAAGTGCTGTTTGGTCTGACATAAGTTCCTCTCTCAATCTGCTATTACAAATGAAACTGAAGTCTCGGCTGGAATAACTCGAACCGATGGGACAATTTCGCCTTGGGTTGATATTACATCACCTGAATCGGTAAGTAAACTATTTAGAACCTTTTTGTCGATTTCTTTTTTAACGCGAATCAACTCAGGTTGGCTTGCTTCTGCCCACGCGAGGAATTTTGACTCATCCTCAATTTCAATCTTTGGGCGACCCGCCGTTGTTTTGATTGTTCCGTGGGGCAGGACTACTGATTTCCGCCCGTTGTAGCGCTCTGTGAGCGCGTATGGCTTGAGGTTCGACTCAAACCATTCAGCATCTCTCTCAAGGTCTGTATTGACCTTCTCAAGCCATTCTGCGACTCGTAATACCTCACGGTCATAGATGGCTTTGTTGTCGGCTTGCTTACGCCGTAGGGATGCAAGTTTACGCATCGCCCAGTCAGCCTTTGAATCATCGCTGATTACAAAAGCCTCGCGAGTTGGTTCTTCGATGATTTCAAAATCATCAATTGGTTGTACATCTGACATAGTTGTTCTCCTCTCATCCGAGAGGGTACACAACCCCTGTTGGTTATGTCAAATCTCAGATACCTATGCTTTGTCCAAGGTACATCGAGGCACCGACAACTGTTGTTATGAAAAGCGCTCCAACGGTACGAATAACCCATTCGGAGCGACTCTCCATCTTTTCAAGACGGTCAGTTATGTGGTCCATTGCTTGAGCGAATCTTTCGGTATCCGCGTCATAAACATCTTTCCGAAGATAAGTCTGACCAACATTGAGATTCATCTGCTTGACTTCCATAGTTAGGTCGTCAAGCCGTCTCATTACTTCTCCTAGTGTTGGTTGAATTTCTTCGGCTGCCATAATTATGCTTTCTTCCGCGCCTCGTCCGCAGTTTTTGAAACTGCTGAAGTTGCTGGATACGCTGGACGAGCAATTCCCATAATGAGTTTATAGGCTCGCTTTTTTAAGAAAGCCCCATCCCCATTTGATTGACTTCCTTTTGTATCCCCACTCGTATTGCCTTCGTAGACCCAAAGAGTTCCTTTGCCATCGTTTTTGTGAACGATGCCAACGTGGTCTGCCTGTGCATCTTCATCGAACTGGAAGAACGCAATGTCTCCAGCCTTTGCTTGACCGACAGGAACTACTTGACCTTTTTTAGCAAACCACTTCAGTCCGACATCGCAAGAAGCAAAACCTTTTTTAGATTGAGCAGCAACAATGTCTGAAAGCCCAGCCTCTTTAAAACACCAAGAAACATACATAGCGCACCAAGGTTGATTATTTAATCCAAACCACTTACCGAACTTTGTGTCGTTGTTGGCACCCTCGCGATAACCCGCATCGACCTCGGCTTTGGCTGCTGCTAGAACTTTTTCAACTGACATTACTTTTTAGCCGTTGCCTTTTTAGCCGTTGCCTTCTTCGTAAGTTTGCCGACAACTGCTTCCGTAACTCCATCAGCAATCTTGCCGAAAGCGGGGTCTTTAGGATTGGCTGCGCGAATTGCGACGGGAAGAACTGCTGAGATACCTGCTGCGAGGATTGCCTTGAGTGCATCTCCATCAAGTGCGAGGAGGTCTCCGCCTGTAATCATAAATGCTGTAGTGACGGCTGCTAAAAAAGAGCGTCCGTATGAGGCAAGCATCGCCTGTGTTTTCTTGTCCATTATTTCTCCTAATCTTAGGTGAGTTAATTCTAACCTATGGTTTATGAACCTAAGTTGCTAAATCTCCAAGGCACAAAATATCAGAACCGTTTGTAAGGACAAAAACCGTGTCCCCTACTTGTGGCGCATAACTGTGTAGATATTTTACTGAGGGCAAGGTATTTGTATCCCCTGCTATTTGAATATCAACTCTTGCGGGACTGTTGTGCTTATCAACCACATAAGCCTGACGAAGCCTAAGAGTCGGAACATTTGTTTCACCCTTGATTTGATTAACAAGATAATTTAAATCCATCAGAATCTCCGACTCCTTCCAATTGCGCTCATTGTGTTTTGCGGACTCAAAGGTATCGTAATTGAATCAAGCACCAAAGTGGCATCAACTCCTGATGGTGTACGAGTTATCTTTACCAAGTCATAGACATCGTGAGCGGGATTTACAATTTGGTCCCAGGAGATTTTTTCAAGCGCTCCAATAACTTTTCGAAGTTCTGCTGAGGCAGCCTCTTGAGCCTCGGCAACTGTCAGGATGTAAGGGGATGACTTGAAAATAGGAACTGAACCATAAGTCTCTACATAAGTTGGAGATGCTGGGTTATCATCTTTAGCCTCCCCAATTACACCAATCGAGAGGTTGGTTCCTTCACCCGTATAAATAACGTGGTTAAACGATTCATCACTAGATAAAGAGCGACTCAATGAAGTCAAAACAGATTCCGTGTTGTCCTCATAAGTTATTAGGGGAACACCGCTATCAGGGTCAGGAATAGGTCGCATACGAACTGTTCCGTTCTCATCAAAATATAAATCCATTCCAGCGGACTCGGCTATCGTAAGCGCTTCTTTCCAGGGATTTGATGACTGGTCAAGAGTCGGATAGATAATGTCAGTTACCTGATTAGTTGCTGGAAACAATGTTTTAACTGCTGGGAATCTATCTTTAAGAATCTGCGATATTGCCGTTTCCTTGGCAGTTGCATCCTCAATGTAAAAGTCGTGACTCGTCCACTTTGCTCGGATTACTCTAAGGCTTCTATCTGAGCCTTGGACCGTAATTCGAACTCCTTCAGGAGTGTCGGTAATTTCTACAGTTGTCAAAATAAATACACCGAGAGGAACTAATTCTTCTGTCCCGTCTGCAAACTGAACTCCACGATAGATTTTAATTTCGCGGTTGTATGGCAGTAAAATTGAGGAACGATTATTTGTTGGTACTAAAGTTCCGTCTTTATCAATGAACTCAATTGAACATTGGCGCCTTATATCTCTGCGCGAGTCAATCGTGACTTCACCTGAAATTGGTTGAGCCGTACTAATAATTTCATTATTAGCCATATCATAAATCTCAATCTTGACATTGCTGATATGGGACTTACGAACTGACGATAAGAAAGCGTCAGATACGGGATACATCAAGGAGCCTCAACTTCAAAGTAATTAACCTTTGCGTTACGAATCAAATTATTGATGTCGCCTACCTCTGTCCAAGTTCTATCTACAAAGCGAACATATTTTTGACGCCCTAGAGGGTCGTGAACGTGCAAGATTCCTTGATATGTGAGAACTGGATATAAAGCAGCCCACTCTGTTTCTCCCTGAGTGGTGAACTCATAAGAGCCGTCAATTCCATAAATGCTTGTTGCTACAACAACAGTTTTAGAGGCACCGAGGGGTTTAAAAACCCCATAAGATTCCACGACAGATGAATTAAGAGGCTGTTGAACTCTTAATTGTGTAACACGAATAGTTGGACTTTGCACAGCCGTAAATGACCAAACTCCTGCGTTTGCAATTTGAATTGGCTCAGTAGTTGTATAACCCGACGATAAAACAGCCATTAGATTTCAGCCCTCGCTTTCGCACGATAGGTCACGGTTGTATCAAGTGGAACTTCGTAATCACTCAGGGTTGCAATTTGTGAAGTGTCGGCGCTTACAGGACTATTGCGAATTGCTGTATAAGTTGTTCCTGAATCATCTGAGCGTTCAACATCAAAGGAGAACGTGCCAAATCCTCCGCGAGTCCAAAAAGGTTCATCACCTGCGTGGAAGGCAATCTTGTCTACATAATGAACTTCGCTTACTCCAGCAGAGATAATTTTTACTACAACTAAAGCGGTAACTGCGGTAATTGGCGCTGTTGCCGAAACCGTACATTGATTCCACGCGCTTGCTGAATCTGTTTCGCTTGTTCCGTAGGCAGTAGAGATTGTTGTACCGCTCGAATCGCGCCAAAGAATTCCTACCGCTGTAGAGCGAGCGGTTGTATTGGCTCTGAACTCAGCGGTTGCAGAAAACTTAGTAGATGGAGTAACGGTGAAAGCCAAGGCAGTAGTGGTTGTTGCGGTTGCATCACCTGATGCTGTTGCTGTCACGGCTAAGGAGGCAGAACCATCTGACGCTTGAGCGGTTGAACGAGTAAGTGAACAATTTGAGAGAGCAACCCAACCGTCTGTATTTGTTTCTAAAGATGCTTGGTTGGTGTTAAGAACATTTGTGCGACCAAAAACTGTAATTGCGACTGAGCCAGTATCGGTTTCATAAAATGCTGAGACCGTTGGGTTAGCAGGAGCATCCACGGCTAAACTAAATGTTGAAAAAGACCAAGCGCTAAAATAATTACTGCCGTTGGCTAATTGAGCAACTCTTACATAAGCACGATATGTCGTGCTGTTTGCTAAATCTGCCTCAAGTGTTTGCCCGTTATTGCTCGAAGCCACGATGCCCGTTTCAACCGATGGCGTTGAAGTATCTGCACTAAAACCACTAGCACCGTAAGTTGCTGAGTCAAAAATCTTAATTTCGTATGCTGATTGTGGGTCTCCATCTGCATCGGCATATGTCCATACAACTGATGGAAATGAAGTGGTCGTAATTGTTCCTGAAGGTGCTGTAACCGTAACTGTTGGTTGAGTAGTGGTAACAACATCAACATAAACTGCGTAAACGCTAGTTTTATCAGCCAAGGCTGTTGCATTGTCTGTAAACTTGAATGAAAGATTATCAATAAGCGTTTGAGTCCAAGCAGCACCATTTGGAGCGCTTGTCATATTTAATGCAAAATCAACTGTAGAAAGAGCCAGGGTATTTTGCTTAGAGATTGGGACAGAGTAATAAACGGTTCTGCCGTTACGGTCAGTAATAACCCCAAGACTAAACTGCGCGATACCCGCTGTTCCGACTGCGATTCTTGCTCGAAGATTTACAGATGTTACTTGCTCTGTTGCCGAAAGTGTTTGTGTGCCAAACTCTGCCTCGTAAGAGGCTGGGACTGTATTGCTTGTTCTTGTTATGAAAGTTGCATCGTTGTTATCTGCAAGAGCAGCGTGAACTGACGCTGACCCACCCGAAATTGTAAAGAGGCTGTCATTGTTCCAGTTTGCATCAGGACGGAGTGTGTAAGTTGCCATTATTTACTCGCTAACTGTCGGGCTAGAATTGCGAATGTTTCCTCAATTTTTGCTGCGATAATCGCCGTGCGCTCTTCATCATCTTTGGCTCCTGAGACATCAACATTGAGTTGGAAGGCTCCTTGCTGGATGTAAACATTATTGCCTCGGCTTGCTGTTTGGAAATCTTGACCTTGCATAGAGTTAAGAATTCTAGTTGCATCACTTATCTGTCCGCTAAATCCTGCCTCTGCACCAAAAGCACCAATTCTCGCTCCAGCGAACTGAATCTGCTTTTGTAGACGGCTTACATCATTAACTGCCTCTTGTCCGCCACCTAAAATTGAAGCAGCGAGTTGAGCGCCCTTTATCGGACCCTCTTCAATAATTGACTTTAAGGCATCTGCATCAAGGTTCATTGCTTGCAATTGAGCAATCTGTGTTGCGAACTGCTGACTCTTATTAAGTCGTTGTTCCATATTTGCAATTAAAGATTTAGCCTTTGGAATGAAACCATCAGGCAACTCAACACCCTTAAGACCCGCAAAGTTTACAATTGTGTCCTTGAGACTGTCTGCAAAGTCTTTTGCAGCCTGTTTTAAGTCATCAAGTACGCCACGGATTGCGTCAATTCCTGCCTTCATTGAGTCCCGAATTGTTTCTAATCTTTTGGCTCCATTGGCTAACTCATCTGCGTTGGGGTCATCAAAATTTAAATCTCCAGGCTTCGAAAATTCTTTTTTAAGGTCCTCAAGAATGTTGCCAAAACCCAATCCAGTTTTGAGTTTTGCTACTAAATCACCAAAAGCATCTCCGATTTTGTCCACAAAATTGCTACTGGTAAATGACTCGATACCAGCGCCAAGACCAAGCAAAAACTCTCCAGCCTTAACTGCTGCCTCGCTAGTATTTTCAACAATGAACTTGCCAACTTCTAAGTCTTTCATTTTTTCTAAACCTGCAATGACTTTGCCAAGACCGTCTGAAGCAATATTGGCTCCCTTGACTAAGCCTTCAACAATCTTATCGCCAAACTTCATCTCTTTTAGGGCTGTAATACCTTTTATCATTGTGCCTAAAACGGTTGATGTTTTTTCGCCAGCAGTTATGAAGCCAGCCACCAATTTATTACCAACTTCGTCAGTAGCAATTTTATTTACTTTTGCAGCAAAGCCCAGCATTTTGTTTGCTACATCTGAAAGCGTTCCAGCAGCGCCATCTTTGTAGTTACCCCAAGATAAAGAAGCCTCAATTATTTTTGAATTTAACTTTGATGCTGCGTCAATCCCCGCAATTGCAGTTTTGCTAATATCTTCGCCTAAACTTGGCTTAAAATCTTCTTCGGCTTTTTTAACTCCACTAATAGCATTAGCAATACCTCGCAAGGCATCACGAATTACATCGCCTCCCAAAAGAACAGGAATTTTATCTGCAAGGTTAGCAAGCCAATTTATGAAAGATGCAAATTTTTCCCTCATAAACGAAATAACACCCGACATAATGTTTCCGAGTTTGCTAAGAACTCCACCTATGATGTCTTTAGCCTTGTCAATGGCTAAGGTTATTTTACCCCAAACATCTGCAATAAAGTCTCTGAATTTACCAAAATAATAAACCAGCGTAGCAATTACTTTAATAATGTTTGCCAATACAACAACAATTGTTGTTACAGCAAAACCGATTATAGCCTGAATTGCATTGAATACGGTTTCAACAATATTTCTGAATGTCTCATTTGTTTTAAACAAATCTACAAAAGCATCTATGACTGATTTTATAGTCCCAAGAATAAAACTGTAGAAGGTTGTATAAACACCTATAATAAAGTTAATAATACCTGCAACTACTTTTGCAAAAACAGTTTGATTCTCAAAAAGCATTAGGAAAGTATCAATCACAGATTTAATTGCTTTGACAATAAATGTGTACCAGGTTAAATACACTTGATATACAAACTGTATAACACTTGCTACTACTTTTCCAAAAGTATTGTTAATGTCAATTAGATTTCCAAAAGCAACTAACAGATTGCCAAAAAGTTTAAAAATAAATCCTAAAACTTTTCCGACTACGTTGGCTACAAAATCAAATACTTTTGTCATAACTTCACGGAAAGTCTGACTTTCTTTCCACGCAAAACCAAAAGCAATTACTAACCCAACTATTGCTCCAATTATCAATCCAATTGGGTTTGCGTACATTGTTGCATTTAGTTTAAGCATAGATGCTGCTAAGCCATTTGTAGAGGCTATCGCTGCTAATTGCCCACCTGACATTAGGACCTGAGCAACACCAAGCAACTCTGAAGTAAATGCGACTGCTGCTTGAATTGCTGGAATCACAATAAGTGCTGCTTTGTAAGCGATAAAAGCACCAACAAGAGTCAAAATTATGCCAGCCAGGATTTTTGCAATTGTTGAGTGTTTTTGAAAAAATCCAGTAACCGAACTAATAACTTTGGCTAAACCGCTTATTGCTTTAGCCAAGATAGCAACTGCAAAACCACCCAACACAGCCAATGCCTTACCCAACTTGACGACAATGGAAAAGAAAGGCTTCATTGATGTGACTAAATTATTTATAGCGGTTTTCACTTGAGATGAAGTCAAATACAAGGTTGCCAAAACGACTGCAACAATTCCAATAGGACCAGCAAGCCCGCCAAGCACCGTGCCTAAAATTGGAATCATTCTAAAAAGTTGCGCTCCAGCAAATGTAGCAAAAGCCGCTGTTACGGCTGCAATTGCTGGAAGCAAGAACTCAATTTTCTCGGCTAAACCTTTTATTTTATCTTGGGCGCCACTCATCGCACCCTCAAATTTTTCCCCAATGGTTGCGACAGGTTTTAAATTATCAACAAACTCTTTTATTTTATCAATTGCGACAATAAAAGGTTTTGTTAATTTTTGCAAAACTAAAGTGATAGCCTTAAAAATTGTCTGTAAAATTTCACTTTTTTCTATAGCCTTAGCAAAGGATTTAACTAAGTTATATGCAGAGAAAATAAGTGGACCAATAGCCTTAAGAAGAACTCCGCCGACTGACACCTGTATTTCATTATTAAGGCGGGCAAAAGAACGCAAAACTTTTCCAGGGCTGGTCATAGCAGCCTCGTATGTTCCAGCGACTTTTGCGCCTTCCGTCAAAGCGCCCGAAAGAACAGCCTGTTGTTTTTCTTGATAGGTAAGTTGTTTTGTTGTTTTGCCAATACTGCGAGCAAAAGTCTCATACATTTGACCCGCGGATTTTTGGATACCAACTGATTTTAAAACTTCACTTCGACCCGTGATAACGGCGTGGGTGAGCATATTGTATGTATCTGTTGAGTTCATACCGCTAATAACTGCAAGGTCTTGAGCAACGCGGGCTAGGTCGGCTGCTTTTCCAAGTTCTAAATTATTTTGAGCAAACTTTAAAGCAGACTTTTGAGCAACTTCCATTTCGATGCCGTTTTCCTTAATGGCAACGGTGGCATCTCTAATTACTTGATAACCAAGACCAGTTGATTTACCAACTGCGTTCATCGCAATATCGAGTTCATCTACGCGAGCAGCAGCCATAAATGCTTTTGTTCCAAAAGCAATCATCGCTGTAATGGCTGCGCCTGAAGCAATACCAACTCCAGTCATCGCTCCGCGGAGTCGATTTGAAGTTTGTATAAATCCTTCAGCAGCCTGAGATGCTTGTTGCATACCTCGGGTAAATTGTGCGGTATCGGCGCTAACTCGCGCCCGCATCTCCATCTGCGGAACTTCAGCCATTATCTTCTTGCCTTAGCCTTTCTTTCCGCTTTTTCCCGCTCTTTCCCTCTTAGGATATAAAGAGCAGACCACTCGGTTAATTCCATACTGGATAGGGGGCGGTGGGCGGGACTCCCGTAAAGAAGTTCGCCCACCGTCCTACCTAATTCTTCAGCAAGTTCGAAAAGAAACCTACGCTCAGGATTCTTCAGGAAATCGTGCTTGTGCTTCGTCTGCCGCCTTTTCAGAAAGACCTGAGTTGCCGAGAGCCTTAGTTGCAAGGCGTTCGATAACTGCACCATTCTTAGAAAGGATTGCTTCCTTATCCTGGGCTGTAAAGACTGGCAGACCTGTAGTTGGGTCGTAAACAGTTGCAATAACAGTTAGTGCGTACATTGCAGCAACATCGGTCTTGTCGCCTTTAGCAGCGCCTTCTCCGAGTTTTGCTCTTTCATTCGCTGTCATCGAACGAACCTCGACAGTTACTCCCCATTCAGGGATTTCTACGAGTTCCTTTGTGATGTCATCGCTGCTGAAAATTGCTTCTTTTAGACTCATTTATTTCTCCTTGGACACTAGGTTGGTCACGATTTATTAAGTTGTTATTTAATTATTGATTATGCGTAAGCGCCACGGGTGACGGCACCTGTAACTTGGAACTCTGCTGAGAAAGTTACAACATCACCAACTGCACCACTCTTCTCATAAGAAGTCATTATGCACTCGCCTGTGTACTTTGCATCTAGCGCAGTTGAACCTTCAGGTCCGTACTCAAACGACACCGTTGCTGCCTGTCCTAAAATCCCGCTGAGGTGTGCATCAACTGTTGTATCAAAGTTACCTGAGATTGAAATAGTTGCATCGCTCAAACCCACAACGTAGGTCTTTGCATTGCTGCCGAAACTTGTGGTCTCGGCGGTCTCGATTGTCTGTGGAAATGAAACATCTGTCAGCACATCGCTGATAGTAGTTAGGGTTCCACCTGAATTGTCCACCTTGAATACGGTGGCTTTACCGTGTGTGAATGTAGGCATTAGTTTCTCCTTGCGAAAGCCACTACTGGGGTGGCGGTACCTGTGGAACCTGCAACCGTGTAGTTCACGCGCAGGTATCTTGCTACGGTTCCAGTAACTTCAACTCTTTGAGAAGTTTTGGTTGTACTGGAAACGACTGTAAAGGTAATCAAATCAGTAAAGGTTGAGTTGTCGGCTGACTGCTGAACCTTGACTGTTATGTTGCCATTACGAGTATTAGTTGGAACGCTTACAAAGCCTACTCCGCCATTGGCAGATGAGGCTGCATTATCAACAGATGTTCCATTTCCTGTTGCTGAGATTGCTGAACCTGAAGAAAGAATCTTTCCGTGTTCAACTCCGTCGCTTGATTGGAATTCAGCGCTTGTCTGCACGACATCGGCAACTGCTCCTGAGACTTCGTATGAGGTGTCATCCGCCTCAAGGACAATTGCGTTTGCTCCATTAGAGTGACCTGACGGGGCAACAATGACATTTAATTTAGTAGCAGAACTAAGTGCTGCTGAGAAAAATACATCTGTGCCTGTTACTGCTGTTCCATCGAACATTCCACTAAGAGAAACTGTTCCGTCTTGTAGACCAACAATGTAAGTTTTTGCACTTGAGCCGAAGGCTGAAGTTTCAGAAGTTTCAACTGTGCTTGTTGCGCTTACATCATTAAAGAAAGCAGAAAAATCATATTCATTAACAAAAACATTAACATTTTTACCGTGTGCAAATGTAGGCATTATTCAGTCTCCTCAACTGGGCGTTGGTGTGGGGTTCCGTCTTGAATAAATCCATCGCCATCGCCATCTGTTGCTTCAGGGTCAAAACCCTCTGCCTCGATAACAGGCTCAACTGGAGCCTCGACAATTGGTTCTTCCTTGACAGGCTCAACTACAGGTTCTTCAATTATTGTTTTAGCAGGTTTATTGGCATCTTCAATCGCGCCAATTTCAGTAAGCCACTTAATAGATGTGGCTGGTAAATCTTCAACAACATCGCCCGCTTCGGCGCGTTTGTTGGGTGGGTAATCGATACCCTGTAGAACTCGATAGCGAGCCATTCTTACCTCCTATGACGGCACTTGGGTAGCCCAAGTAAACCGTCTAGGTCACACGGACACAAAGATAAGACGACAACTCGGGCGACTAGCGCACATTGCTCATAGTGTATCAGTCTCTATTTTTGCGCTAATTTTTATTACGAATCAAAGTTGAGCCGACCCGACTCAAGTTATGAAGTTCTGCGAAGTCTTTCTTCTTGAATCATATTAAGGGTAAGGAAGTAACCGATTCCATCCACGACTGTATCGGGCTTGGTTTGATTAACTTCACGGGCAATCTTCATTCCAACCATACAAAGGCTTACCTGCTCCGCTGAGACCTCACAGCCCAGGATTACAGACCAAATCTGCGCTGCCCTAGTGAAGTTATCCAAGGGATGCCCGTAGGCGTCCTGACGCTCTCCTGAGACCAACTCAGCAGCATATAAAGCGATGTCTCTTGGGTCGTTCATAATACCTGGATGTCCGACACTCCCCGACTGCTCACTAGGAATGTCAGAACTCCCACATCCGCAATCTCCCCCGTTGATTGTCTCCACCACACGCTTCCCCCGTCGAGGGCTGGTGCTTGCAGCCATTTGACTCCTCCCCAATCCGCTAGTTTGAATGAATGATAGTGACCAGTCACCAAGATGTCACAGTCGCCGATTTTTTGACGCCCTAGTGTTTGGTCAGCAATCCACCTACGCAACTTACCTTCAACTCCCTGTCCCGAGCGAGCAAGGTGTCCGTGGGTGATTCCAATAATTTGTCCGTGAACTTCAAGAGTCAGGCTCAACTCATCGGTTGGAATTGCAAACTTGATATGACCATAGGCGTCAGGATTGGCTTGGAAGATTTCAGCAACGGACTCAACTAAAGCGACATCATCATTATCGCCAAGTGTTGTGAACGCTTTTCCGTTCTTACGGTTTTCGCCGTGGTTTCCGCCAATTGCTGCAACGGTGATTGACGGGACAACTCGAGACCAGCGGATGAGTGCATCTCTCAAAAGGCGACGAGCAATCTTTACTTGGTCACGCCTATCGACTTCAACTGTGAAAGTCTGAATGTCGTAATGACCATCGCATCCTTCAACTAAATCGCCAAGGCAAAGAACTGTAATCGAATCGATGGGGCGACCTAGTTTCTTTAATTCTTTTAATCTGAACTCAACATCATCTATTGCTTGAAGCCAGCGACCAACTAAACCCTTAAGCCCATCACCATCTCTTTTTCCTACTTGCCAATCAGAGGCACAAACAACAAGACTCGCCCCGCCATCAATTTCTTTTCTTTCGCGAGGTTTATGTTTTTTAATTTCAGCAATAAGAGATTCAATGTCGGCAGTTTCTTGTCGTCCTTTACGAACTACTTTGCCTTTCCATTGGCGATTGAGAATTCCTAAAGTATCGCCCCACACATTGAAAAGAACTGGTTCTACAACTGCAAAATGCTCAGGGTCCAAGCCCCACATTTTTAATACGCCCGACCAATCGGGATGAACCTCACCCTCAACTGGAGGTGTAGTTATTGTTCCCTCGTCGCCCATCCAGGTAACTCCAGGCGTCCATTCGGCTTGTCTTTGTCGTGGCTCAGTTTTTTGAACTGAGGCAATCTCTGTTGTCTTTAAGAGATTGTCTAAAGCATCATCAAGATTCAATTGGACACTTACATCCGTCTTTGCCGAATAGCCTTCTACGATGTCTACGCATAACATCAGAGCCTACCGCAATGTCAAATGTTGCTAACAATTCAACTAGGCGAGCCGAGTTAATCTTTTCATTCATCAATGCTTCTTTAAATTTAGTTCGTGCTGGTTCGGGCAACTCATTTGTAATCCTTCTTACCGAGCAGCCGTCTTGAACCTTCCATACACCAACTAATTCATCAAGTGCTGAAACGAACTCATCCTGATTTATTTTTGGATTTACAGCGGGGGCAGCGGATACTCCACGGACGCGTTGCACTTTCGAAGAGGAGCCTGTCGCATTTCCAACATCGCTGGAACTCATCGGTTGTTGCGTTTCTTCCATACGGGTCCACTACTCTCTCTTGTGGAGCAGACTCCTCGTTTACATCCGTACTAGACATCGGAAATTCACCGAGATTAGTGGACGATACTTTGGGTCTACTCCTAGTTGATTGACTGAACCCATAGGTTCAATCCTCATAATATGCACCCCCGAGATGGAAGTTTCAACTACCGACGCGAGCAAAATTCTAATCGTGTCGGCTTTGTCCCTAGCAGTTGGATAATCTTCGCGCCCTGCTCGGCAGATAATTTGAATCATTGGGTAATCGATACGGATACCGCCCGCGCCCATTGTGAAGGCTGGTGAACTGCCTGAGTTCTCATAGACAGCAACACAGGCATCAGGGGACTCGGGCAAGGTACCAAGGAAGATAGATGTGCCTAGAGTGCCTTGGCTATTGGTCACAAGATAATCGCCTATTGATTCAAGAATGGTTGCCATCAGTTACTCCTACTTTTTAGAATGTGCATTATTCTACGCGAGATGTTATTTTGAATTTGAGCGAGAGATTCCATAAATGGCTGTTCGAGATATTTAGCCTGGGTCGGTGGATTATGGTAGTTACCAATGATTTCGTGGACATAGAGCGCGTATGGCGCTGCTGGACCACCATAAAAGATGTCTACATAAATGCCTTGACCCGAGCCTTGAGGGGCGCTTACTCCGCCTGAACCGCGGAGAACTCCCGTATCAACTGGGACAAGAATCTGTGATTTAGCAAAGATATTGTTGGCTTCTTCCCAAATTGCCTGGGCAACTGCTTTAGGAGCCTGTAATTGGGCTGCACGTAGAACGGCTTGCAACTCGGCATCACCCTCGAGGGTGAATGTATATGTATCCGCCATAACTACCGCCCAAATCGAATGACGGTGTGATGCGCTCCGTTTTCATCTGCGATGTTATCTACTGCGTTTACCGTAAAAGTGTCCGCCCCAATGACCATTTTATGAGAAACCGTAATTGTTGTTGCTGGTCCTTTTGTAATAAAACGCCCAACATCTACAACTTCAATACCTTGAACATCTTTAGATTTAACTGTGTCGTAAATAAGGCGACCAACAACTGTTGTATCACCGCTAAAAGTGGGTTTGTTGTATTTATCAACTGAAGTCTTGGCTGTAAAAACAACCGAATCAGTCATAAACTCAGCGACTTTAGAGTAGATAGCGTCAGCCATAGTGACTCCTACTCAGGAACGCGCTGGTCGTAGATGTTGTTTGGGTTGTCGTGGACACCAGCATAGAAATCTGTGTTGTAATCCTGAACACTTCTATCATTGGTTGAGAGCAAACTGTTGGCATTAGCCTTCATTGTTGGAGGGGACTTACGCATCTTGCGGTCAAGGAATGAGTTGGCAAGGTCTTGGTATTGCTTGCTCTTTGCAGTAAAGGACTCAGAAACAGAGATGTCTCCGACGCTCTTTGAGGTGCTATCTGCCAAACGGCTAAAGCGTGAGACTAGAGTTTCACAGGCTGCACGACAGATTTCATAAACATTTGTACCCCACTCAGTAATCAAGTAATCCAACTCTTCATCAGTAAACAAAGCATCAGTTGATACTGTGTCGTTGATGAGAAAACGCACCTTGTTACGGGTGCTAGTAGTTGGGTCTCCCGAGTAGGTGAAAGTCATTACATTCCACCTAGTAACAAATTAGTAGTAACCACGCTGTCATTTGTTGCAGCGCTGGCTGATGTTATGTAGGTTGAAGCAGCGGTGGCTGTTGTTAAATAGTCATTTAACTCAGTATCTACATCTGTTGCAAGGTTGAAAATGTCTGTGTGAACAGCAGGATTATCACCTGCGGTTGGGTATCGTAAGCCTTTGGATGTTGTGCCAGCCATTATTGCTCCTATCTTGAGGTCATTAGTATACCCCCACAAAAAATAAGCATATAATGTCGGCTATGGCGGATAAACTTTTTGTTTCTATTGCATCATTTTTAGATACAGAACTGCGCCCAACCGTTGAGCGTCTTTTATCTACTGCCAAAAATCCTGAGAATATATCTGTCTTTGTCTTTTCTCAGAACGAAGATGATGCCCACCCCGAATTAGATTCATTGTTTTCCAAGTACGGCGGGACTTTAAATTACACAAAAATCAACTACAAAGATACCCGTGGAGTTTGCTGGGTCAGGGCTGAAATCCTCAAGAATTTAAACCAAGAATATAAATACTACCTGCAACTCGATAGCCATATGGCTTTTGCTGCCAACTGGGATTTGATTCTTATAGAGGATTACCAAAAGGCTTTAGATGCGGTAGGCGACTGCATCTATACCGTTTACCCTCCAGGCTATGACTATTCAGGCGATGGTGTGATGTTGGATTATGTGGCGCACATTCCCCGCATACCTATCTATATTGAGGGGAAGCCAACTAAATTCCTTCCAAAAGAAGTGGACTCAATAAGAACATCTTTATTTCCAAAACCTTATGGGAGTAAGTCTTTTTGGTTTTCAGGTAACTTTGCTTTTGGTCACAGCAGGTACTTCATAGAAACTCCTTATGACCCAAACTTTTTCTTTGACGGAGAAGAACACTCAATGTCTTTGCGAATGTACTCAAAAGGGGTGACATTTTTAGCCCCTCCGCGTCAATGTGTCTACCATTACTACGGAGTAGACAGAAAGATTTATGTACACGATTTAAACTTATTTGATGAATACTACAAAAAAGCAGATGTTCATATTGAAGATTTTTTTGCCTTTAGGATTGACGGAGAGTATGGAGTAACTCCCGATGTCATCTATAAATGGATAATGACATCAAGGGATAGTAGGTAATTTTTTGAATTGCTGTGTATCCCAATGGGTTGATTGAACATTTATCAAATCGCAATAAGTCTCAATATCATCCCTTGTCGAATAGATATTAAATAAGGGTTGCTTAAACCAATGCCAGTCCAAGGGTAAAAATATTCCTTCTTTGACTTGTTTTAGTAGTTTTTCAACTCCTTTGCGGTTAATAATGTAACAGGCGTTTGAGTCGTTTATGTAAGGAAGTGATATTTTAGAATTTATATTAACTGGTTTGGTTTTAAAATATATTTTTTCTCTTGGAACACAAAAATGGTAAATTTCCCAATCTTCAGGCAGTTCATTTAAGCACTCTTGAAAAACTTCAAAAGAACCTTCTTTGAAGTAGACATCATCTTCTACTAGCATTACATAGTCATAGTCAGTTTTAAGAAAGTTTATCCAAGCCGTGTAATTACTTGCCCATATACCAATCTGCCCATATTTCCAGCCAAGGGGCAAGGATTCTTCTTTTCTATAAATAGGTGCAAAGTTCTCGGGGTCATAGCCGTCAGGGTCTACTTTGAACTCTTGGTTCTTGGAAAGAAATTCTTCTAATGTTTCCTGGGAGTCAATCTTTATTGTTTTTGAATTTAACTCAGGTAGTTGATTTCTTAAATAATCTTTAGATTTATTTGCATTGGTTTGTCTTAAAAATGAGTCAAAGCCTTTAGATTCAAATAACTGTATGTTTAGTTTTTTTTCTATGTTAAATAAATAAAAGCAACCTTTTAACATTATTTATCCTTTTGTAGATTAAAATACTCAATTCCCACAGAGAACCTTTTAATATGTTGAACTGTTGCTTTCTTGCATATAGTTAAAGGGATATTGCAAGCCTTAGTATTTCTAAAAAAGGTTATATCTTCTCCAAGGCTGGCTTGCCCGTGGAAGAAATTGGTGTTGCCTCCAAACTTTTCTACTAATTTTGTTATTACACTTCTATGGATTAGAAGAAATCCAAATCCAGCAGCATCGGCAGAAAAAAGTTCTTCTTCTTTTTCAATGTCTATGGACTCAACTGATTCAAAGTCATTTTTAGTTGTAAAAACAGATGAAAAGGCTGGGGGAGTTTTTCCTTCTTTTCCGTTTAGCAAAAGATAATAAATTCCTGAAACTATAGGGTTTGAATTTTTATCAGCAATCTCCCATAAGTCTTTTACATTTTGCAACTCAACAATAATGTCTGAATCTATGCTTAATAACCATTCGTGGTTATTAGCGTTATACCAATTAGCAATAATATCCATTCTTTGTTTTGCTAATTGATTTCCGCAATTTCGCATTACTGCTCCGATTGGGATTCCAAATGCCTCACCGTTAAGGGCTAATTCTGTTAATTTCTGAGTAAATAAACCATCGGTCATTCCATTATCGCACCAAGCAATATTTATTGTTTCATTTGCAGTATGCAATTTCGGCTCTCCCGTCTTTGAGATTACCTTACTCTACATAGATATTATTTGTCGATTTGCAAACATAATTAAAACTTCTTCTGCTTCCTCGGTTGTGAGTTCACGAAAAGCATAGTTTTCTAATCCCGAAGTATCGGCTCCTTCTTGAAAAGTTCCAAAGATTGTGTTCTCGTCTATATGAAACAATCCCCCTGCGGTAAAACCTTTTTTCATTATTTCCTGGTCTGCCGTATAACCATATTTACCGCTATCAGGAAAATATATTTTCCAAGTAGCATATCTCATAAAAGTTCCTCTTTTTTATCTTGGGGGATTTGATTATCTTGTTTGTAAAAATTTGGGTCAAGGCTTGGCAACATCCCGATTTGATGCAGCGCATCTAATGAAGCCCAAGCAACTGTTCCACCTGAACCAATGGCTTCTAAAGAGGCTTGCCTGTTCAAACGAGCGTTCCAATACGCAGGTTGCATATTTTCAATTTCTTCGGCTGTGTATTTATGTTCCCAATTTTCCCATACTTGTAAAAGATACTCTAATTCTTTCAAGGCGCCGTGCAATCCCAATTTGGTATCTTCTAAATCTAATTCAATTAACTCAGCATCTATTTGTGAAATTGCATCTTTTTTTGCTCTCAAAGTATCTAAATAAATTTTTGTTTTTTCTGTTGTAAGATGAATTCTTTTTATATTTCCAACCAAAGTTTGTATTTCTAAAACAACCTGCTTATAGCGTTGCT